>PVMS01093135.1_pt1 | contig 16813 bp, 12 predicted proteins | sample 1853461 | NCBI WGS metagenome assembly PVMS01 (sample SAMN08582032, study PRJNA380276) | Marine sediment metagenome, whole genome shotgun sequencing project. | isolation source: ocean sediment barecode stripped | collected 2017 | reverse complement strand
CTGGTGTCGGCTTCAGCCATGATGACTTCATCGCCGCGCACAATTGCACCGATGGTGGCTCCATTGGGCAAATTAATCTGCTTAATGCTACGCCCCACCACTTTTGAAGTTTTTTCATCGCCATGAGCAATGACTTCTATGGCTTCTGCAGCACCACGGCGCAATGAATGCACTGCCACGATGTCACCTTTGCGGACATGGGTTAAAAGCGAACCCAAAGTAACTTGTTGTGGTGAAATCGCGATATCGATAATGCCACTTTCCGCCAGATCTACAAAGCTCGGCCGATTGATTAGCGACATCACTTTATTTGAGCCAAGGCGTTTCGCTAACATCGCTGACAAAATGTTGGCTTCATCATCATTAGTAAGCGCGCAGAATACATCCATGTTTTCAATATTTTCTTCCAGCAAAATATCCTGATCAGCCGCATCACCCTGCAGCACAATAGTTTTATCTAATGACTCAGATAGATACTTTGAGCGATCCGGATTGCGCTCAATAATTTTTACTTGGTATTTATTTTCCAAAGATTTAGCCAAGTGGTAGCCGATATTACCGCCACCCGCGAGGAGTATTCGTTTATATGGTTTATATGTCCCACGCAGGTGCGAGGTTAGCGCAATGGCGTTTGCAGAAGACGCAAGAAAAAATACTTCGTCTTCGGCTTGAATAACAGTTTTAGCATTTAATTCAATTTAATCATTATTTCGATAGACCGCAACTACTTTTACCTCTGTTTCCGGGATAAGTTCGTTAACACCCTGTAACTTCTTGCCAATTAATTGGCCTTCCTTCTCAGCGCGCATCGCCAGCAATTTAATTTGGCCATTGGCAAAATCTAATACTTGCAAAGAACCAGGGTGTTCAATCAATTGCTGTATGTATTGTGAAATTAAATGTTCTGGACTGATCAACACATCAACCGGCAAAGCTTCTTGCACGAATAGGTCGCTATAGGAAAGATACTCAATGGCACGAATTCGAGCAATTTTAGTCGGGGTGTGGAATAAGGTATACGCAACCTGACAGGCCACCATATTGGTTTCGTCACTATTGGTCAGCGCAACAATCATGTCGGCATCTTTTGCACCTGCGCTTTCTAGCACGGAAGGATGCGCAGCTTCACCCACAACAGTACGCAAGTCGGCTCGATCTTGAATATCTTGCAGTACATCTGGTCTTGTATCGACCAAGGTTATGTCATTAGACTCATTAGCCAGACTAAGCGCTAGTGTTCCACCTACCTGTCCTGCACCTAAGATAATGATTTTCATAGTAATTTCTCACCAAGTGAAGCTAATACAGCTTGGCGTGTTACCGGCGGCGCAGCATATGAGAAATCGCTAGGCACTTGCAAGTATTATTCATTAAGAATCTTTAGTATTAATACCAAGGGTACGAAGTTTACGATACAGGTGGGTACGTTCCATACCTACTCGTTCGGACAATTTGCTGATTTTGCCATTCACCTGTTTTAACTGATGTAATAAATAGCCGCGCTCAAATGACTCGCGCGCTTCTCGTAGCGGTAACTTATAAAGTTTTTCATGCCATGGGGTCTCAGATTGGGTTCCAGCAACTTCTCCCTCTAACGTCAGCTCTACTTCTTGCTCTGATACTTCGTCCGAGGTGCTCAAAATGAGTAGCCTTTGAACTAAGTTTCTAAGCTCGCGAATATTGCCTGGCCAAGTGTAATGCAGTAAGCGATTTTGTGCTGCAATCGCGAAACTTCGATACGGATAGTTTTCTTGTGAGCAATAAAAGTCGATGTAGTAACGCAATAATTCCGGCACGTCTTGCAAATGTTCGCGCAAAGCGGGAATATGAATAGAAACAACATTTAAGCGGAAATATAAATCGTCATCGAAACGACCTGCTTTTACTTCTGCCTGAAGATTACGTTTTGTAGCAACGATGATGCGTGCTTCTAGTTTTTGCAATGCGTTGCCGCCAACTCTGCCAAACTGTTTGCGTTGCAGCACACGCGATAATAATTTTTGCCCTTGTGCATTTATGTTGGCAACATCGTTAATAAAAATTGTCCCGCCTTTGTATAGCTCAAGAACTCCAGGTGTAATCACCCCTTCTACTTCTGACCCAAATAATGCTTTTGTTGCATTATGGTCATTAAAATTATCCTCGTTTAGTGCAACAAAACGTTTATCTTTGTTAGCGCATAGTGAGTGAATATAATTGGCGAAGGTCTTTTTACCAACACCAGTCTCGCCTGTAAGTAATAGAACATTGTTGTGTTGCGCTAGCCTCTTAGCTTGCTCGCGCAACGCTCGCAACGGTGCGCTAGAACCAATAGGTTCTTCGATTATTAGGCTGGTATTGCCATTTTCGTGATGCTTCTGTGCCGCCTCTAGTGCACGCTTCACACTGACTAAAAGTTTTGCCATTGTTAAGGGCTTTTCAATAAAGTCGAATGCGCCCAAGCGGGTCGCTTCCACTGCGGTTTCTACCGTTCCGTGGCCAGACATCATGACCACAGGACAACTAATTCCGCCATTTTTTTGCCAGTCTTTTAAAAGACTGATGCCATCTTCGCCTGGCATCCAAATATCAAGCAAGACAAGATCAGGTTGTAATTTTATGGCATGCTGTCTTGCCGTAGACGTATTTTCAGCTACTCTAACTTGGTAACCTTCATCAATAAGAATCTCTTGTACAAGATCACGAATATCAGGCTCATCATCCACAACAAGAATATTTTGTTGGCTCATGCGGCATCTCCTTGAATTTGCACAGTCGTCTTTAACATTCGTGTGCTACTTACGATAGGTAAACGAATTTTAATACGCGCTCCATGGCTAGGTACATTTTCCGCTGAAATCGTGCCGCCGTGCTCTTCTACAATTTTCTTTACAATGGCTAACCCCAAGCCATTACCATTAGTTTTGGTCGTAACATATGGTTCAAATAACCGCTCCAAAATATTCGGCGGGAAACCTGGCCCGTCATCTACCACCACTAAGCTTACGAAAGGCACGCCACTAATTTCAAAACAACGTGTAGTAATTTGTACTTTAGCGCCTTTTTGCGCATGCATGGCCTCTAATGCGTTTTTAGTTAAGTTGTGTAGCAGCTGACGCAGACGAACACTGTCCCCTTTAATCAGTGGTGGATACTCATCCAAGGAGATGGAGACTGCTATATTATAAATATTGTCCTGATAGAGCTCAATGACTTCGGTAACGAGCTTATTTAGATCCAATGGTCTGTTTTCAATCTGCGGTGCGCGCGCATAGTCAGAAAAATCATTCACCATCGCTTTCATTGATTCCACCTGATGCACGATAGTACTAGTCGCTCGGTCAAGAATACTGGCTTCTTGCTCATCTAAGATTGGCAAAATTTTACCGCGCAGCCTCTCAGCAGACAGTTGAATCGGTGTTAGTGGATTTTTAATTTCATGCGCCAAACGCCGCGCAACCTCACCCCAGGCAGAGTCACGTTGTGCACGAATCAACTCGGTAACGTCATCGAAGACCAGCGCATAGCCACCAGTATGTTCAGTTTCTGCTGGCAATGTAACACCGCGACACATCAGCATCTTGCCTCGATCTCCATCGAATAATTTTATTTCTGTTTGCCATTGTTTTTCACTGCTTTGCAGCATAGGTACAACTTGATCACAAAAACTTTTTAAGTATTCATTAGCTAGCGATAATTGTGCGACATCGCGACCAATGAATTGATTGATATCCGTATTTAAGATTCGCGAGGCCGTAACATTTGCCGTCTTGATGACTAAATGCTGATCAAGACTAATGACTCCAGACGATAAGTTTTCTAAAATAGTTTGCAGATAGAGCCGCTGGCTATCAATGAGACGTTGGCTTAGTTTGGCTTTATCACGCGCTAAGGAAAGACGTTCCATCATCTGGTTAAAAGATACGACTAGCATGCCAAGGTCATCATTTCGCTCGACCGGTATTTTTTTATGATACTCACCTGCCGCTACGGCTTTAGTGCCTTGAGCAAGGTCCTTAATCGGTTCAACGAGTCTTCGTGCAGAATAAAATGCAGCCCAAACCGAAAATAAAACACCTAACAATAAAACCAGTGTCAGAATTAAATTAAAATTTTGTTTGAGCGGTTTACGCAAATATACCAACTGATTATATTTCCCAAAGCCCTCTTGCACACTCAGTGCAAGGTCACTAATTCGATCTGACATGGGGTAAAGCACTTGCACCATACGCTTCTCAGCTCCTGGAGTGCTGGAACGCATGGGGAAAACTAAACGCACATGTAATCCGGATTCTTTTATTGGATCCAGCCCAACATAAGTCTCACCCTGGCTCACTAAACGCATCACGGTTGCTCCAGGCAAGCGCGGCAGCACCGCAGCACCCACTTCACCACCAGATGCAATAATACGGCTACTGCTATTAAACATTACAATTTCCGCTGCACCGCTACGCCGCAATAAATCATTGATGACTAATGGAGCATCTAATGATGTGGTCTCGGCCAGTTCTTTTACCATCGGTAGGGTCTGTTGGCGAAGATGGCGCATATGCAAATCTAGCGATGAACGACTCAAATCTACAGAGTCTTGTAGCGCTTGTTCCACATCTGCATCAAACCAACTATCCACACCTTCTTGAAGCAGCCATATGGAAAAAGCATACACAATGCCCACTGGCACAATGGCCAGCAATACAACCATCAGCAATAATCGCAAAGTAAGCCTAGAACCAGGCTGACGCTTGATCACCTGCGAAGCTAGACGCCAGACATTAATAATAATCAACAACAAAAAGACTGCTAACAACAATAAGTTAAAAGGCAGCAACCAATAATGTAATTCCTCAAAACTAATTTCGCTTCTCGTTGCAACGGCCATTAAATACAATGAGCCCATTAACAACCCAAACAGAAATATGATGGGCCAAATACGCATAAATACTTGTTTTTCTACAACGGCCATTCGTGCCAGCCGCTGCTTAACTGCCATTTTGGAGAAAAGTAACTTTTCACTCTTAAAGGTAATGGCAACTTATTGGTTAACAAACTAGAGCGTAACTGCACAACATAATTTCCCACTTGACTTAAATTCGCAGTTTCTGCAATGAACATTGCCGTGATGGTACCTTGATGCGTTAACGCAGAATCTAAATCAGGGAAAGTGTCATTCGCACCCGTGTTCAAATTTTCCCAAATATATTGCTTGCTAAGGGCATGATATTTCAGCATATGTATTTGTTTGATATCCGTAATAGTTTTACCCCAGCCCCACTTACGCAATTGCTTTATTTGCACTTCAACCTGAAATAACATTGGGATGCCATTTTCCAGCGCTTCCTTTACTTCACTATTCAATTGATAATCAATTTCAGCATCCAAACGCAATTCATTTTCAAGCTGAGCAATATTCAGATAATTAATCTCAAAGGCGTTATTCTTGGCTGCAGACGTAGCAGCTAAAAACAAACTAAAGCAAACCACCGCCAGAATATTCTGCAATTTACGTCGTGCTAAGATTCGTCTACAAGTATTCATCACTGCACCGCAGCGATGCTTATTTCATGCTCGTCACTAAAGCATTGATGTAGTACATCGTGTGCATTTACAAAATCTTGTGCACTGATAATTTTTCCGCCCGATAATTGCAATGATAATAGCCTTAAAACGTCTTCACCCGTCGCGACTTCAATGCCTTCTTTGCTAGCAGTGATTACGGTGCCCGGTTTTTGTTGACTTGATGCATTATTCGAGACAGCTTCCCAAATCCGTATACGCTGTCCAAGTAAATAGCTATAGGCCACGGGCCACGCGTTAAAAGCACGAATCTTTCGCTCAATATCTCGCGCGCTTTCTTGCCAATTAATCTTGGCTTCTTGTTTACTTAGCTTATTCGCATAGCTGACCTGATTTGTATCTTGGAGCCTAGGCGTATATTCGTTGCGCTGCAGACGCTGCAAACTTGTATCGATTTCTCGTGCCGACATTTGCGCAAGACGGTCATGTAAGCTTGAACCTGTATCGGTCGAACCAATAGTACATGTAAATTGGCATAAAATTGGGCCCGCATCTAGCGCCTCGACCATTTGCATGATGGTGATACCGGTTTGCTTATCGCCCGCTATGATTGCGCGTTGAATCGGCGCCGCGCCGCGCCATTTCGGCAACAAAGAGGCGTGGATATTTATACAACCTAATTTTGGAGCACTTAATACTGCTGTGGGTAACAAAAGACCATAAGCACTCACTAACATCACATCAGCGCCAAGTTCATGCAAGTGCTTACACTCATCTGCGTTCAAGTTGTTAGGTTGATAGACAGGAATTTCAGCTTGTAACGCAATTTCTTTTATAGGGCTTAAGCGTAATTTTCGACCGCGACCTGCGGGACGATCCGGCTGGGTATAGACAGCAATGACTTCATGTTGGCTTGTAATTAATGCTTGCAGTGCGGGCACTGCAAATTCTGGAGTACCGGCAAATATAATTTTAAGACCTGTAGACATAGCAATAATCGCCAAATAATTTGGCCAAGGTATTGTGGCTTTAGATCACACTTGCTTGTTGAGACGCAGACCCATGAGGAACTTGTTCTTGCCTTTGCTGTTTGAGTAATTTCTTTTTCACCCGCTCGCGTTTCAATGGTGATAAATAATCCACAAATAACTTGCCCTCCAGGTGATCTATTTCATGCTGTATGCAAACCGCGAGTAGGCCCTCTGCTTGTTGCGAAATAGAATTACCGTTTTGATCTAAGGCCTTAACGATAATACTTGCGGCGCGATGCACATTCTCAAAAACCCCAGGTACAGATAAGCAGCCTTCTTGCATCTCCTCATCACCTTCTTGGCTTATAATCTCTGGGTTGATCAGGCAAAGCGGGGCATCTTTAGCTTCCGAAACATCCATAACAATGATTTGCTGTTGAATATTAACCTGGGTAGCCGCTAATCCTATACCTGGGGCGTCATACATGGTCTCAAGCATGTCTTTCACCGTTTGTCGGACCTGATCACCCACCTTATCGACTGGGCGCGCTATTTTTCGCAGTCGAGGATCAGGAAAGTGTAAAATTTCTAGTAATGCCATTGAGTTACAGAATAAGTTATAAATTTACTTAAGTATTGTCTTTTAACCTCGTGACGATAGAATACCTTACGTAAAAAGGGATTTCGTTGCGACTTAGTTTAACAAAAAATCATCTTACACAACGGATAAAGGTTCATCATGCTGGGGAAACACAAACAATACAGCGCATCGATTAAGCAACTGATTACCATAGTATTAATCGCATGCTTAGCAGCTTGTACCACAACCCCCACTGGGTCCAATGTGGATAGCAGTGAGATAGAGGTTAACGAGCCTGCAGTTGAGATCGTCAACGCCGCTGAAACCCAAAGTTTACCTAGTTCCAGCGAGCCTCGTCTAGAAGACTTACCTGTTGCTCCAGACCAACATAACGTAGAATTTCGATCTTCAGCCCCACAGCAATATACCGTCGTCCCGGGTGATACTTTATGGGACCTATCAAATCGGTTTTTAGTGCAGCCTTGGTATTGGCCTGAAATTTGGTACGTAAACCCCCAAGTTGAAAACCCTCATTTAATTTATCCTGGAGATGTACTCTCGATATTCTATGTGGGCGGCAAACCGTACCTAACCGTTGGAGGTGGTCCACGGATTGCAGGCGCTGAGCGTCTGTCGCCACAAGTCCGTTCTGAAGATATAAATTCCAGCGCCTATGGAATCCCAATCCATGCTATTCAACAGTTTATTATTCGTCCACGTGTGGTTAGCGAAGAAACACTCAATGCAGCCCCATATATTGTCGGCTCTCAAGAGGAGCGACTTGCGTTCGGCAGTGGTGACCGTGTGTATGTGCGAGGTTTTGAGGGTGATCCAGATGGGCGCTATACCGTATTTCGCAAAGGAGGCGCATTACTCGATCCTAAAACTGGAGAGCTGCTGGGCTATGAAGCCATTATGGTGGGTGACGGCAATATTGTGCGCAAAGGCGATCCTGCGACTTTTGACTTATCACAAACTAAACGAGAAGCATTACGTGGGGATCGCTTACTCCCGGTTGACTTTAGCGATCAAGATACTGAGTTTGTTCCACATGCGCCAAATTCAGCCATGCGTGGCACGATTATATCGTTGTTTGATGCCATCAGCCAAGTCGGAGCATTCCAGGTAGTCGCCCTAAATCTAGGCCATCGCGATGGTATCGAAAAAGGACACGTACTCGCTGTCAATCAGGCAGGCCGAGTCATAGCAGATCCATTTGAAAGACCCGGCTCTCTGGTTGATGTGCAATTTCCTGAGGAATACGCAGGAGTTGCCATGGTGTTTCGCATCTTCGAAAAAGTCAGTTATGCGTTAATTATGGAAACCTCAAGACCGCTTCAAATTGGAGATTCCGTAGCAGCTCCTTAAGCTAACTATAAAATTTCTTTTAATTCTAGATAAAGCTTACTGCTTAGCTGAATTTTTCCCTCGCGTACGTAATCCGTTACAATTGCGAAAAAATCGCGCAGTAGCTTATGCTTCAACTTGAGGAATGGTTAGCACTCACCCACGTCAAACAACTTGGGCCTGTAGCATTTCAAAAATTATTAAACAAATTTAGTTCTCCTGGCGCCATATTAAAAGCTGGGCGTGGTGAGCTACAATCAACAGGCGTTTCAAAGCAGATCATTGATGGCATCCTCGCACCAAATGAAGCCGCAATCACTCAAGACCTTGAATGGTTACAACATGAGACGCATCATCTGATTACGATTCAAGACGCACATTATCCAAAACTGTTAAAACAAATTACAGATCCACCCATTGTCTTATATGCGATTGGAAATCAAACGGTGGTTCCAGAATTATTATCGGATCCGCAACTTGCGATTGTAGGCAGTCGCAACGCCAGCACCCTCGGCAAACAAGTTGCAACGATATTTGCGCAAAAACTCGCACAAGTTGGATTGGTAATTACCAGTGGATTAGCCAGCGGCGTAGATGGCGCAGCACACCGCGGGGCTTTACAAGCTCAAATTGGATCCACCATTGCAGTAACAGCATGTGGCTTAGATCGTGTATATCCAGCCGAACATAGACAATTAGCAGAACACATTGCTCAGCAAGGCGTCATCGTTTCCGAGTTCCCTATTGGCACATCACCAAAACCTGGGCATTTTCCGAGGCGTAACCGCATCATTAGTGGCTTAAGTTTAGGTGTTTTGGTGGTGGAAGCCTCTATAAAAAGCGGCTCACTTATTACAGCGCGCTTGGCAAGTGAACAAAATCGTGAGATTTTTGCAGTACCTGGCTCCATACATAGCCCACTTTCAAAGGGTTGCCATGCCTTAATTCGCAACGGCGCCAAACTGGCGGAAACCGTCGAAGATATTTTAGAAGAATTACAACACCATATAGACTTAAGTGATTCACTGCCACCATCAGAAGTGGATCAAATAAGCTCAGTAAATTCTCAAGATCCTGAGCATAAAAAGGTTTTAGACAGCATGGGGTACGAACCTATCAATATTAACAGTTTAATTAACCGCAGTGGCCTTGGAGTAGAAGTTGTGTCTTCTATCCTTTTGATTTTAGAGCTTAAAGGACAGGTTACTCACAATGGTAATGGCGTGTATGTACGCGCGTATCAAGCCTAACCACGTTTGGGCTATCTGCTTTAACAAACCGCGTAGAATAATAAATCATTTGTCGTATTTTATCTTTGCTAGCATAAAAGAATTCTCGATAAGCATTTACAAAAGAGCAAGAAACGCGTATTAGTTCGCCGCAAATATCAATATTAAAAATAATCGGATTGGCTGTTTCCCAAATCAAACACTAATATTTATTTTCTAAGTATTATTTCCAAGCACAGGTATGAGTAAAAATTTAGTCATTGTTGAGTCGCCTGCAAAAGCTAAGACTATTGAAAAATATCTTGGCAAAGACTTTGGCGTGCTCGCGTCTTATGGGCATGTCCGTGATCTAATTCCAAAAGTAGGGGCGGTTGACCCTGATAATGATTTCGAAATGAAATATGAAATCATTGAGAAAAATGAAAAACATATTGCCGCCATATCCAAGGCCATAAAGAAATCTAAAACGCTTTACCTTGCAACAGACCCGGATCGAGAGGGGGAAGCCATCTCCTGGCATCTTCACGAGATATTAAAAGAACGCGGGTTATTAGAGAACAAAGAAGTGTACCGCGTGGTATTCCATGAAATTACCAAGCGTGCCGTCAACGAAGCTATTGCAAATCCGCGCAAACTATCCAACGACTTAATCTACGCACAACAAGCACGGCGTGCCATGGACTACCTAGTAGGCTTCAATCTTTCTCCATTACTTTGGAAAAAAATTAAACGCGGTCTTTCCGCAGGTCGTGTGCAAAGTCCGGCTTTACGTTTGTTAAGTGAGCGTGAAGATGAGATCGAGGCATTTATACCGCAAGAATATTGGACCATCGAAGCAGATTGCGAAAAAGATAAACAAGAATTTCTCTCCAAGCTAAACATTTATAAGGGTAAAAAGCTCGAGCAATTTGACATCAATAATGAGAAGGACGCCTCAGCGGCAAAACAATTACTGGATCAAAACGCTAACGGCAAGCTCGTCGTTAAAACCGTAGATAAAAAGGAGCGTAAGCGAAATCCTGCAGCACCCTTTACTACTTCTACTTTACAACAAGAATCCGTACGCAAGCTTCGCTTCTCAGCTCAAAAAACCATGCGCGTGGCGCAGCAGTTATATGAAGGTATCGATCTCGAAGATGGAGCCGTCGGCTTAATTACTTATATGCGTACCGACTCCGTTGTACTCGGACAAGAGGCCTTGGAAGAATTGCGCGAATACATTGCGCAGCGTTATGGAAAAGATGATCTACCCAGCGAAATTCGCGTATTCAAAACCAAATCTAAAAATGCGCAAGAAGCGCATGAAGCCATTCGCCCTACTTCATTCATGCACACACCTGATAAGGTTAAAAAGCTACTCACCCCAGACCAACAAAAGCTATATGGCTTAATCTGGAAACGTGCCGTAGCCAGTCAGATGATACATGCTACCTTGAATTTAGTTGCTGTAGAGTTTGCATGCGGTAATGGCAATATATTTCGTGCTACCGGTTCCTCTATAAAAAATCCAGGCTTTATGCAGGTCTACCAAGAAGGGCTGGATGACAAAAAAGAAGAGTCTGACGAACGCATGCTGCCTAATTTAGAGCTTGGCGAAATGGTAAATCTCAATGCAATAAGAACGGAACAGCATTTTACCGAACCGCCGCCGCGTTTTACAGAAGCTACTCTAGTCAAGACTTTAGAAGAATACGGTATTGGCCGTCCCTCGACCTACGCAAGCATCATTTCAACATTACAAAATCGTGAGTATGCCGAAGTTGAGAATAGACGCTTCACGCCTACCGAGATGGGAAGATTAGTTAACGACTTTCTTACTAAGCACTTTACGCAATATGTTGACTACGACTTTACCGCTAAACTTGAAGATGAATTAGACGAAATCGCGCGTGGCGAAAAAGAGTGGGTGCCAGTGATGCGTGCCTACTGGAAACCTCTCATTGAGCTCGTTAAAGAGAAAGAAAAAAGCGTTACACGTGAGGAAGCCGTTCAAGCGCGTGAGCTTGGCACGGATCCTAAATCTGGTAAACCCGTCACTGTACGCATGGGGCGTTATGGTCCTTTTGTGCAAATTGGTACTAAAGACGATGAAGAAAAACCAAAATTCGCCGGCCTTCGTCCGGGTCAAAAGATGGCCGAGGTCACTTTTGAAGAGGCCATGGAGTTATTTAAACTACCGCGCAAGTTGGGTGAAACTGCAGAAAAAGAACCCGTACAAGCCAGCATTGGCAGATTCGGCCCTTATGTGAAATACGGCAGCAAATACGTTTCAATAAAAAATGACGACCCCTACACCATTACCTTAGAACGCGCGCTTGAAGTCATTGCCGAAAAGAAAATAGAGGATGCAAATAAAATTATAAAAGTATTTGAAGAACAGAATATTCAAATCTTAAATGGTCGTTATGGCCCCTATATAACTGATGGCAATAAAAATGTAAAAATCCCTAAAGACCAAAACCCTGCTGCATACACACTGGAAGAGTGTGAAAATATGATTGCTGAAGCACCTGAGAAAAAAGCTTGGGGCAAACGTAAGAAAGCAGCGCCCAAGAAGGTGGCTAAAAAGAAAACGGCTACTAAGAAAAAGGCCACTAAAAAGAAAGTCACAAAAAAGAAAACAGCAACCAAAAAAATCTCTAAGAAAGCTGCTAACAAAAATAGTAGCTCTTCATAAACCCACTATTTTTCCTAAGCCATGCTTGCCAACCAAATCTCACAAGCAGCGGCCATTATACAGCATGGCGGAATCGTTGCTTATTCAACCGATACTATCATTGGCTTAGGCTGTGACCCCTATAACCGTCGCGCGGTAGAATCTGTTCTGTGGCTTAAACAGCGCAGTATAGAAAAAGGTCTTGTATTACTAACCGACGGCATAGATGGGTTAAAGGATTTTTCACAAACCTTAACCTCTTCACAATGCTCAAAAATTACTTCCATACCTACGCCTACAACCTGGTTGCTCCCCAAAAGTAGCTCAACACCTGCATGGCTCACAGGAATTCATGCTAGCGTTGCCATGCGTATCACTCAGCACCCTATCGCCAGTCAATTATGCAAATCAACCGGAGCGATCGTATCCACCAGCGCTAATTTTTCTGGCTATCCTACTGCTACAAATCAGCAACAATTGAAAGATTGGTTTGGCCCCCACCTAGACTATGTAATTATTGGTGCTGCAGGAACTGGACTACCCAGCGAAGTGCGCGATCTGATCAGTGGGAAAACACTACGCCAAAATCGGTAAAAAATATGACACCAAATATTAATGAAGTTTTAAAATATTTACATAAGCTGCAAGATCAAATTTGTGAACAACTTGAAAATCTGGATGGCACCGGTAAATTTAGAACCGATGCTTGGGAACGCCCTGAAGGTGGTGGCGGGAGAACCCGTATTCTTAGAGATGGGACCATATTCGAACAGGCAGGAGTAGGTTTTTCACACGTATACGGCGAAAAACTACCACCTTCCGCAACTACCCAGCGCCCAGAACTAGCAGGACGCAATTTTCAAGCTATGGGTGTTTCTTTAGTCTTTCATCCACATAATCCTTATGTGCCTACCACACATTGTAACGTGCGATTTTTCATTGCTGAAAAAGAAGGTGAGCCCGCAGCGTGGTGGTTTGGTGGTGGTTTCGATCTCACGCCTTTTTATGGGTTTAAAGAAGATGCCACATTTTGGCATCAAACTGCTAAACAAGCGTGCGATGTAGTCGACAAGAGCTTGCATCCAAAATTTAAGCAATGGTGTGACGAATATTTTTTCATCAAACATCGCAATGAAGCGCGCGGCATTGGTGGCTTGTTTTTTGATGATTACAATACCGACAATTTTGCTGCAAGCTTTAAATTATTTTCTAGTGTTGGTGATCATTTTTTAAAGGCCTACCTTCCTATCGTGCAGCGTCGCAAAGATTATGCATATGGCAAGCGTGAGCGTAACTTTCAATTATATCGACGTGGCCGCTATGTTGAATTTAATCTTATTTATGATCGTGGCACACTATTTGGGCTACAGTCAGGAGGCCGCACGGAATCGATTTTAATGTCTTTACCGCCGCAAGTTCGTTGGGAATACGATTGGCAACCCGAGGCGGGTAGTGCAGAAGAGGAACTATATAAAGACTTTCTACCCGCGCAAGACTGGCTTGCTTCTTGAAACCATCACCTAGCCCATTAAGCTCTATTTATTGTCCTACTGGGCTTCTGCACAGTAAAAGTTTGCCAGCTTTGCTACTATCGCCAGCTGTAACTATCCAGAACTTATACATAACTTAATGAGTAATCATTACCCCAAATCACGAATGCGCCGTATGCGTACAGATCGCTTTTCCCGAGAATTGCAGCGTGAAACCCGTATTCATGTCAGTGATCTAATTTATCCAATCTTTGTTAAAGAAGGTGAAGCACAGCGTGAAGCCGTTGCTTCCATGCCCGGTATTGAGCGACTCAGTATTGATGAGCTAGTGAAAGATGCGCAACAGATTCACAAACTAGGCATTCCTTCGATCGCCATCTTTCCAGTAGTAGCAAAAGAAAGTAAATCAGAACTAGCCGAAGAAGCATTTAACCCAGAAGGTTTAACGCAGCGCGCAATAAGTGCAGTAAAAAATGCGCAGCCCGAGCTAGGCGTTATCAGTGATGTCGCACTAGATCCATTTACGACTCATGGTCAGGATGGATTGCTGGATGACCATGGTTATGTCATGAATGACGAAACCGTAGGGGTACTCATCAAACAAGCCTTATCACATGCCCAAGCCGGAGCAGATATTGTCGCCCCATCGGATATGATGGATGGGCGTATTGGCGGAATACGAAATGCACTTGAAACCCATAATTTTCGCAACACTAAAATATTGGCCTACTCTGCAAAATATGCATCCAGTTTTTATGGGCCGTTTCGCGATGCGGTTGGATCGGCTGCAAATCTAGGTGGTGGTAATAAATACACCTACCAAATGGACCCCGCGAATTCGGATGAAGCCTTGCGTGAAGTCGTGCTAGATATTGACGAAGGCGCAGACATGGTGATGGTAAAACCAGGCATGCCCTACTTAGATATCGTTAGACGTGTGAAAGATGAATTTCAAATGCCCACCTTTGTTTATCAAGTCAGTGGCGAGTACAGCATGTTAAAAGCGGCCTCTCAAAACGGCTGGCTAGACGAAAAAGACTGTGTGATGGAATCTTTGCTATGCATAAAACGTGCAGGTGCAGATGCCGTTCTAACCTACTTTGCTAAAGACATAGCAAAATGGTTAAAAGAATAAACTTCATAATAAAAAAGAACTTAATAATAAAACTGCGAATGTCCGCTTTCGACCCAAAACGGACTATCAAGTAGCAACGTGTAATTCAAATTCAAAGCAATTTATTTTACCTGCCCCAGATCCTACAATCTTTTTTGGTCCTTACAGTCCATTTCAGAGCACCAGACTCCCCTGTGTATAGCGAATACGTAGATTGTCACAGACTCGGTTGATATTGCAGTCATGTAACTGATCTCCGCCCATTAATAATAAGTCTGCTTGCATTGAATGGAAAATGTATGACTACGCTCTTGAATACAAGTTTGATAACTGTGTTGGCTGAGAAGGAAGCGTGATATGTGGTGCAAGTAATCCTTTTGTGTTTAATGAAGGAAAATAATTCGGAGATATTGGGCAAGAGTAACCATATTTTTTGGATGGTGACAAAAGAGATTCAAAAGATATAAAGTACATGGCAAGAACAACAATCGGAGGTTTGAGCCATGGGAACTACTAACATTACCTCCCGGCTGATTGCAGCTGTTTGCATCTCAGTAATAACCTGTACAACCGTCCTGGCGGAAGGCAAGCACTTTCATGAGAAAGGCAAACTACCCTCGAAGCACACACTGAAGGTTTTTGAACAGGCGCGCGCCACGCTACCGTTTGCAGACCGGCAGGACTTCGAGGAGCAGGAAAAGGGATTTATCGCAGCACCCAAATCCAAGAAGATTATGGCGGATGCCGGCCACGTGGCCTGGGACATGGAGCGCTATAAATTTTTGGCCGACGCCGAAAAGTACAACAGTATCCATCCCTCCATGTTGCGTAACTCTCAGTTAAATCTGAACTACGGCTTATACAAAGTAGTAGAGGGTGTCTACCAGGTGCGTGGCTTCGATCTGGCCAATATCACGTTTATGAAAGGCAAGACCGGCTGGATCGTTTTCGATCCGTTGACCGCAGCGGAAACTGCCCGCGCAGCCAAGGAACTACTTGATGAACATCTGGGAGAAATGCCCGTTGTCGCGGTGAACTACTCGCATTCACATGTAGACCACTGGGGTGGCGTGCGAGGCATCGTCAATGAGAAGGATGTCAGAGCTGGCAAGGTAGAGATCATCGCACCACGCGCCTTCATGCAATATGCCGTTTCCGAAAATGTCTATGCCGGCAACGCCATGAGCCGCCGCTTGTTCTACCAGTATGGTGTGCTATTACCCGCCAGTCCCTATGGCCATGCCGGCCAGGGGCTTCAGCTGAATGTCGCCGCCGGCAATCTTGGTCTGATTCCGCCGACGCGAATTGTAGAGAAGGACATTGAGGTATTCGATGTTGACGGCATTAGAATGGAATTCCAGAACACGCCCGGCACCGAGGCTCCTTCGGAGATGAACACCTGGATTCCGAGCATAAAAGGCTTGTGGACGGCTGAAAACGTTGTTGGCTTGGTCCACAATATTTATACCCTGCGTGGCGCACAGGTACGCGATTCACTGCGCTGGTCAAAATACATCAATGAAGCACTGTATAAATATGGAGCGAAAGCCGAAGTGATGTTCGCCTCGCATCACTGGCCGCGTTGGGGCAACAAGCGCGTTCAGGAAGTGCTCAGGGACCAGCGCGATATTTATGCGCACATGAACAACGAGGTGTTACACCACGTCAACCAGGGCGTCACCATTAACGAGATTCACAATGTCTACCAGTCGCCGGCCAGTCTGGACAAGGGCTGGACGACGGGCTTTTATCACGGCTCCCGGGAGAACAACACCCGGGGTATCGTCAATTATTATCTTGGTCACTGGGACAATAATCCGGCCACCCTGATTCCGCTGTCACCGCGCGATTCCGCACCGCTATATGTAAGGATGATGGGAGGCAGCAAGAAAATCATGAAAGAAGGCAAGAAACTTTATGTCTTTTTTTTTTA
>PVMS01044260.1_pt1 | contig 16825 bp, 16 predicted proteins | sample 1853461 | NCBI WGS metagenome assembly PVMS01 (sample SAMN08582032, study PRJNA380276) | Marine sediment metagenome, whole genome shotgun sequencing project. | isolation source: ocean sediment barecode stripped | collected 2017 | reverse complement strand
GGAGGCCTCTTTCTGCTTGCTCAAGCACCGAATCAGGATTCCGTTCACGTACCGGCCGGTAAATCATGCCCGCCTGACAGAAACGACAACCCCTCGTGCAGCCACGAGAAATTTCAATAGCCAGTCGGTCGTGAATCAACTTCATAAAGGGAACAACCTGCCTTGTCGGAAAATCGTAAGCATCGATATCGGGAATGATCGCCTTTTCCACCTTCCCATAATCGTGTTGCAACGCCTCAATGGTACCGATGCTCCCATCAGGTCCGTAATGGGTCTGAAAGAAACATGGGATATATACCCCTTTAATTTGGGCCAGATGGTGAAGGACTTCTCTCTTGTCCGCAATTTTTTGTAATTTCGTCTCCCTGATCGTCCTGCAAATTTCAACTGCAGCCTCTTCCCCGTCTCCAACCACGAAGGCATCGAATATGGAGGCGACCGGTTCCGGATTGAAGCATACGGGACCCCCTCCGATGATGAGGGGGAAATCGGGGCCCCTATCCTCCGATAAAAAAGGAATCCCCGAAAGATCCAGCATGTTCAAAATATTGGAGAAAGAAAGTTCATACTGAATACTGAATCCTACGATGTCAAAGCTGGATAACGGCTTGCTTGATTCGATAGTGGTCAGAGGCATCCCCCTGGACCTTAATGTCTTTTCGAGGTCTACCCAGGGGCAGTAGGCCCTCTCTGCGGCGATCCACTCTTTACTGTTCAGGAGATGATAAAGAATCTTCAAACCAAGATGGGACATACCCACTTCGTAAATATCCGGAAAGGCGAGTGCGATGGATACATCGACTGATGCAGGATCTTTTTTTATTTGATTGATTTCATTACCCAAATAGCGACTTGGGCGTTCGATACTAGAAAACCAGGTCTCATCATGCATGGAAAAACTTTTAAAATCTTTACTATTCATGGAGCTTTACCTTTTTAAAAGCACCTTACCCTAATGTTACGTAAAAAACATTGCAAAATGTGATGAAAGTTGATTTAACATCTCGGAATTCATGCAACTTATTGAAATTAAATTGCATATTTGGTGTTAAGTTTGTTACACGATAACTGGAATAGCGGAATATTGAAAACATGCCTTTGGTGAGATGTTTTTTTTGACTACATAATTTTAGGGTTTTCAACGTCATTTCCAATATCAAGACCATTCCCGGCCAATGGGAGGAAAATTGTAATTTCCGCACCACCCTCCGGGTGGGTTTTTCCATAGACTTCACCCCTGAGCCCACTCACAATCCGCTTGACAATGGCCAGACCCAACCCGGTCCCACCATCTTTGGTGGTAAAGAATGGGGTGAAAATGTGTCTAAGTGCTTTTTCACTAAACCCCTCCCCGGTGTCTCGGATAGTTATCTTTACGGATGTCCCATGGTCCCCTAGAACATGCGCGTCATGAACCACCTGGGTGCGGATATGGAGAGAACCTCCGCCGGGCATGGCTTCACTTGCATTTACAAAGAGGTTCCATAAAACCTGTTTTATCTGTTCGGGATCGGATTCAACCCGTATATCTCTATAAAAATTGGTCTCCACATGCATTTTTGAAAACCATTTTTCACTGTTTTGGAAAAGTTCGAGGGATTCCTTTATCAATTGATCAAGGTCAAAAGTTTGCAGATCGACAGGCCTTGGTCTTGCAAAGAGTAAAAAATCATTGACCAGAAGATTCAGCCTATTGATTTCCCTTAAAATAATATCCATGAGTCGGCTGTCTACAGCATCCCTATCCAGACCCTCTTTCAGCATTTGAATCGACCCGCTGATGGAGGCCATGGGATTCCTAACCTCATGGGCTATCCCTGCTGCGAGTTCCCCGACGAGAGCAAGTCCTTCTACCCTTTTCATCTCCTCCTCAATCCGTTTCATCTCTGTCATGTCCTGGACAATAAGGATCTGGCCTCTTCGCCCCCCTCCCGGAAGGTTCAGAGGGGTCATGGAGAGCCTTAATATTTTTTTTTCGTCCCGCCACTGAAAGGGAAAGTCAACATACGAAGCCAAATGTTTATTCTTCAGCTTAAGCTTTTCCTCTTTCAGCTCCATGTAATCATCGAGAAAAGGAAATGTCTCGAAGAGATTGTGACCTATCGCTCGATCGGACTCAATCCCAAAGATCTCCTTCGCCGCGGGATTGAAAAGGATTATTCTGGCTTGCCCGTCGAGAGCAATCAAACCTGAGGTCATACTTCCTATGATCCACTCATTAAGGGCCTCCAACTTGATGATATCATCCTGTTTGGCCTTCAATTCAACCTGACTCTTTCTCGCTTGTTCTGAGGGGTAACTGCTGAGGAAAGCCACGAGATAAAAGGCAGCGACATTGACCACAATCATATAGAAGAAATAAACGTTCTGGTATTCATATGGCTGGCTCAAATGGCCTCCAAGTGGATGAATCACTCCAAAATAGTGGAGGTCCAGTAAAAGGCCATAAAGAATACTGCTACAGGAGGCAATGGTCATCCCGCCTTTGCGGTATAGGATGATGCTCGCATTAATGATCGTAAGAATGTAGAGGAATGAGAAGATACTGTTGATGCCGCCGGTGGAATATATGATGGCCGTTACAAAAAAGGTGTCTAGCAGGAGCTGAATATAGGCTAATTTTACAAGGTCTTTCCCTTTTTTTAGGAAAAGGATGTAGATGAAGGTCAGAACATAGATGGCGACTATGATGAGATAGTGGGAGGTCTGGATATCACCGAAATAGATCTTTGTTTCTTTCGCCTGGATAAAAAGAGATGCCCCAAGGAGGATTGAGACAAAGAGTACCCTCAAAAACATCAGTTTTTGAAGGCGACCTGAGAGATCTTCTTTTGGGATATGAAGGCCCTTATCGACCATATCGACAGGATTATTCCATGGCTGCGGCCATCTGGAAAATGGGCAGATACATGGCTATGACCAGTCCACCGATGGAACCGCCTAAAAACAGCATGAGTAAGGGTTCTAACATAGAGGTTAGGGCGTCTACCGCCGCATCCACTTCGTCATCGTAAAAATCGGCAATCTTTTCCAACATGGTATCCAGGGCCCCAGTGGCTTCCCCCACGGAGATCATTTGTACCACCATACCGGGAAAGACATCATTCTCCGAGAGGGGTTCAGCAATGGTCTGACCCTCAGCAATACTTCCCCTGACTTCGTAAATGATTTCCTCGAGGACGACGTTCCCTGAAGTCTTTGCTACAATATCCAAAGCATCCAGGATGGGCACCCCGCTGCTTATCATAGTCCCGAGAGTCCGGGTGAATCTCGCGACAGCGACTTTCTTGAGTAAATCTCCAAAAATGGGCACTTTTAGCGCTAGGGTGTCCGTCACTTTCATACCGCTTTCGGAAGCCCTGTATTTTTTAAAGACGAAAACCAGAGCAATTAAAGCCAGGATGACCCAATGAATGTTGCCCTTCATAAATCGACTCATATCGACGACGAGTTGAGTGGGCGCCGGCAGTGCAGATCCGAAACTTTCGAACATATCTTCAAAAACGGGGATGACAAAAATAAGGATGACGGCGATCACGATGACAGCAATGGCCACAACCACGATAGGATAGGTCATGGCACCCTTTATCTGAGATTTTAGCTTTTCAGCTTTTTCTATATAATCTGCCAGACGCCGAAGGATAGTATCCAATATACCGCCCACCTCACCGGCGGCCACAAGATTCACGAAGAGTGAATCGAAGATCTTGTGCTTTTTCATCGCCTCGGCCAAGGTGGAACCGCCCTCCACATTCTTCGTTATTTCTTTAAGCATGGCCTTGAATGTTGGATTTTCGTTTTGTTCCGCGAGAATTGTAAGTCCTTGAACCAGGGGAAGGCCGGCATCGATCATGGTCGAAAATTGCCTGGTGAAGATGACAAGGTCTTTATTTGTAACCTTGGGCTGCAAAAAAGACACATTTTCAAACAGATCCTTTGGTTTGGGTTTCAGTTTTTTTATCGTAAAATTACGTTTTTTGAGTTGGCTTATGGCTATTTTTTCATTGGCAGCATCAAGTTCCCCTTTGAGCTTTCTGCCCTTTTTAGTTTCTGCTACCCATTGATAGACAGGCATTAAAGTCCCCCTCCAGACCATCTTGACCCAACTTTAGAAGGCCCTTCATTATTTTAGCCGAGACAAGTCTCTATAACATATAGATTAATTAGTTATATTAATGAAAAATGCAAAAAATGTCAAGAATTCAGAAACCCTAGGGACATTATTGAGGTTTATTTCTTGCGTTTAAAACCCTTATAGCATTGATGCAAATTCTTTACCGGAAAGAGCCATTTCCCTCCAGAAATTTCATTCCGGCCAAAGAATTGCAAAAAAAATCCATTTCTTAACGGGCACCAGTTTATTCTTGACAACCGCATCGGATTCAATGTTATATGTTTGCCACATTTGAAGATTCCCTTTTGGAAAGAAGATTCGAAATCTGATGAGGTTCAAAGGACCTGTATCAACCATAAAAGGAGGTATATGTTGTGAGTGATGTGACTGCCCCAATGGGAGGCAAAATAATCGATATTAAAGTGAATGTGGGCGATGCTGTTAGTGAAAATGATGAAGTTGTAATCATCGAGGCCATGAAAATGGAGTTGCCTGTTGTCGCGACGGCTTCCGGAACAGTAAAAGAGATCAAATGCAGTAACGGAGATGCCGTAGAGGCGGATGCGGTTCTCATTGTACTAGAATAATTCATTAGGAAAAAGGCCCAGGTATTTTAAAGGATTTCTTGGTCTTGATTCCTCCCCATGAATATAGAAGAAAAGATCAAAGAGCTTAAAAGGAGAAACCTTGAGGCGAATCTTGGCGGGGGTCAAGCTCGTATTGACCAGCAACACGCCAAGGGGAAAATGACTGCAAGGGAGAGGATTGAATACCTCCTGGACAAGGACAGTTTCCAGGAGTTGGATAAATTTGTTGTCCATCGCTGCCATGACTTTGGGATGGGGAAAAAGAAAATTCCCGGTGATGGGGTGGTGACCGGTTACGGCACAATAGATAATCGAAGGGTATTCCTTTTCTCTCAGGATTTTACTGTTTTCGGGGGATCTTTGAGCGGCCCTTTTGGCGAAAAGGTCTGCAAGGTCATGGATCTTGCCCTGAAGAACGGCTCGCCGATAATTGGTCTCAATGACTCAGGTGGGGCAAGAATTCAGGAAGGCATCGTAAGCCTGGGAAGCTACGGTGAGATATTCAAGAGAAATGTACTGGCCTCAGGGGTCATCCCACAAATATCCGTAATCATGGGACCTTGTGCAGGGGGTGCCGTATATTCCCCTGCATTGACCGATTTCACCATTATGGTGAAAAATACGAGCAATATGTTTATCACCGGCCCTCAGGTCATCAAGGCTGTCACTTCAGAAGAAGTAACCCCTGAGGAACTGGGAGGCGCCATGACGCATAATTCAAAGAGCGGCGTCGCCCAGTTTGCGGAGGATTCAGACCAAAACGCCTTGGACAAGGTAAAAGCCCTCCTTAGTTACTTGCCCCAGAATTACAGAGAGAAGACACCCAGGGTCGAGTGTTCTGATGACCCCGGCCGAACAGATGCGTCCCTGAATAAGGCCGTCCCCACAAACCCCAAGAAACCTTACGACATCAAAGAGATTATCCAAAGCGTCCTGGACGACACCCATTTTTTTGAAATCCAGAAACACTTTGCCATGAATATGGTGACCGGCTTCGGGAGACTCAATGGGCTGACAGTAGGCATTGTGGCCAACCAGCCAAAGGTCCTTGCGGGATGCCTCGACATCAATGCCTCCATGAAGTGCGCCCGGTTCGTTAGGATGTGCGATTGTTTCAATATCCCGTTGGTAACTTTTGTGGATGTCCCGGGATTTTTACCCGGGGTCAATCAGGAGTATGGGGGTATCATAAAACATGGGGCCAAAATCATTTACGCCTACTGCGAAGCGACGGTTCCTAAGATAACTGTGATTACCCGAAAGGCCTATGGTGGAGCCTATGATGTCATGTCCAGCAAACACCACGGAGGGGATATCAACTACGCCTATCCCACTGCGGAAATAGCTGTCATGGGCCCTGAAGGCGCGGTCAATATCATTTTTAAGAAGGAAATTGCAGATGCGGACGACCCTGAATCAACAAGGGACCGGTTGGTTGAGGAGTACAGAAATAATTTCGCCAGCCCTTTCAAGGCGGCCGAACTGGGCTACATCGATCAGATCATTTTCCCGGAGAACACGAGACCGCGTCTCATACAAGCTCTTATGATGCTCAAGGATAAAAAGGACACCATCCCCAAACGAAAACATGGGAACACACCGCTTTAAGCCTTTTTTGCCTCTCTCCTTTTGACCGACCTCGAAATTATGGTTCCTGAAACGGTCATGCCTATAAGTAGAACGAGCAGGACTACAAAGACACCGATATATCTCAAAACCAGGGTTCCTATGATCCAGGTCCACCTGTCCTTCATAACCACAATGGTGGTTCCTTCTTGATCCTCTTTTGAGATGGTAATGGAATGCCAGGCGCGTTTTCCGTGGTCTTCAATATGCGTGGCATCTTTCCAATCACGAAATTTCATGTCCTTGGAATCTTTCATCACTTTCTGGTAAAAGGCGAGCGCCTCAGCATGGGAAAGCCCGGTTTTCAATATCAATCGTGTCTCGGTCTTCTCAATGATTTCCCCTCCCGGAACGAGGGGGGCGCCGAGGAAATCTTCAGCGTTCGTTGAAACGGGGATAATGAGGAACAATACCATTAATATATAAAAGTAATTTTTCATGTTTCCATCCTGACCCGGATAAAAGTCATTACTCTATTTTCCGACATGGAGCCTCCCTAATCAAACATGGCGATAAACATACCGGCCGCCGCGGCTGAACCGATGACGCCCGCGAGATTCGGTCCCATGGCATGCATTAAGAGATGATTGGTCTTATCGTATTTAAGGCCCTGTACCTGAGATACCCTTGCGGCCATGGGTACTGCCGAAACGCCGGCTGAACCGATCAACGGGTTGATCTTGTCCTTAATAAAAAGATTCATGATCTTTACGGTTAAAATACCCCCCATCGTACAGACTGCAAAATCGATGAGGCCCAGGCTAAAAATGAAAAGGGGCTTCCAGCTCAAAAAATTGTCTGCATGCATGGTGGCCCCCACCGATATCCCGAGGAATATAGTCACGATGTTCATCAGAGAGCCCTGAGCGGTTTCAGTCAATCTGCCGACCACGCCGCTTTCTTTCATGAGATTTCCGAGCATTAACATGCCCATGAGAGGGATGACTGAAGGCACCAGAAGTGCAATGATGCCTACCGTTACCAAGGGGAAGAGCGTCTTTTCTGTGCTTGAAACCGGCCGCAACTGGCGCATGCGAATCTTTCTCTCCCCATCATTTGTCAGCCACCGCATAATGAAGGGCTGGATGAGGGGGACCATGGCCATATAAGAGTATGCGGCAAGGGCGTTAGGTCCCAACAATTGCGGCGCAAGATGTTGGGTGAGGTAGATAGTGGTCGGACCGTCAGCGCCCCCTATGATTCCCACTGAGGCGGCCTCTTTCAAGGTAAAGCCTGCGAGCACGGTGCCCGTAAATGTGATAAAGACCCCCAATTGGGCCCCGGCCCCGACGATCAGGGTCTTGGGATTGGCGATTAGGGGACCAAAGTCGGTCATGGCGCCCAGCCCCAGGAAAATGAGACTCGGAATGACCTCCCATTCCAGACCGTAGTGATAGAATATCTGCAACAGTTGAGCATGACCATTGGCATATCCCATCAAGGGGACCAGGGGGAAGTTAACGATGAAGATCCCGAAGCCGATTGGAAGAAGAAGGAGCGGTTCATATTTTTTAGCAATGGCGAGATACATGAAAAGAGCCCCCACCGCCCACATGATGATCAGTTTCAGCTGGAAATTGAACACGCCGGTTGTGTGAAGAATGCCGTTGAGCATGTCCATAATTTCATTCATTGACATAATTTGATACCCCGGACATGAATTGAATTTGGTTAATAAGTACCAATATCCCTTATAGGGTTATTGTGGCTATAGTATCACGATGATTTTTTGTCAAGAATAAATGCCCGGACATTCACAATTCGTTTGACACTGATCAGATTCATAAAATACTTTAGGTGTTGAGGAGTCAGCCGTCAGCGAGCCAATGGCGCTGGAATCCAGAATATAACGGGAATAACCCCCTTCAATGATAAACCGACTTCTTCAACATGGGACATTATTAGTGAAGCATCAACACAAATAAGAGATTCGCAGAGGAGGGCATATGTCTGAGAAAGATCCTGACCGATCTTTGAGGGAAAAGTTTGAGGACTGGTCCGGGAATGTGGAAAAAGGGCTGCTAAAGAGACCGGAGCGAAAAGAAGACTTTGTGAACTCCTCAGGAATTCCCCTAAAAAGACTATACACACCTCTGGATAACCGTGATACGGATTATCTTTCGGATCTCGGTTTCCCCGGTGAATACCCTTTTACCAGGGGCGTGCAACCGACCCTGTACCGAGGAAGATACTGGACCATGCGTCAGTACGCAGGATTTGCGACAGCGGAGGAATCCAACAGGCGCTATAAATATCTCCTTGATCAAGGTCAGACAGGCCTCTCGGTTGCCTTCGACCTCCCAACCCAGATAGGCTTTGATTCCGACCATGAAATGGCCATGGGCGAAGTTGGAAAAGTGGGTGTCGCTGTCTCCTCACTCAGGGATATGGAGACCCTCTTTCAGGGAATTCCTCTCGACAAGGTCAGCACTTCCATGACGATCAATGCACCCGCCGCCGTTTTGTTGGCCATGTATCTTGCTGTCGCCGAACAGCAGGGCGTGGCCTATGAAAATTTAAAGGGTACGATCCAGAATGATATCTTAAAAGAATATTCTTCAAGAGGGACCTACATTTTCCCCCCAGTCCCCTCTCTTCGCATCATGACCGATATATTCGCCTATTGCGCCCGAAATGTTCCCCAGTGGAACACAATCAGCATCAGCGGTTACCATATCAGGGAGGCGGGTTCTACCGCTGTCCAAGAACTGGCCTTCACCCTGGCCAATGGCATAGCCTACGTAGAAGCTGCGTTGAAGGCTGGGCTGGATGTAGATACCTTTGGGCCGAGGATTTCATTCTTTTTCAATGCGCACTTGGATTTTTTTGAAGAGGTGGCCAAATTCAGGGCGGCAAGGCGTCTTTGGGCCAAGATCATGAAAGAAAGATTCAAGGCGAAAAACCCGAAGTCCATGATGGTCCGCTTCCATACCCAGACTGCCGGTTGCACCTTGACCGCCCAACAACCGACCAACAATATCGTCCGTGTAGCCTTTCAGGCGCTGGCAGCCGTGCTGGGCGGCACCCAGTCGCTCCATACAAATTCCATGGATGAGGCCCTGAGCCTGCCTTCGGAAGAGGCCGTACAAACCGCCCTTCGAACCCAGCAGCTGATCGCCCATGAGACCGGTGTTTCAGATACGGTGGACCCCTTGGCGGGGTCCTTTTATGTTGAAGAACTCACCAGGGAGATCTGCCTGAGGGTGGAAGCCTACATCCAAATCATTGATAAGATGGGTGGCGCCCCTGTGGCTATTGAACAGGGATATATACAGAAGGAGATCCAGGAGAGCGCCTATACCTACCAACGTGAGATAGAACAAGATGAAAGGGCTGTTGTCGGTGTGAATCGTTTTCAGATCCAGGAAGAGAAACCGGACAATTTGTTGAGGGTAGATCCGGCTGTTCGACTCTCCCAGATTGAAAAACTCAATCTGCTGAAAGTTGAAAGGGATTCTGACCGGGTGAAAACCAGTCTGTCAGAGTTGAAAAAAGTGGCTGAGAGTGACCAGAACCTGATGATTCCTATCTTGGATGCCGTGAAGGCCTATGCCACGCTTGGAGAGATCTGTGATGTTCTCAGGGAGGTCTTCGGTGAATACCGGCAGGTCACAACGTTCGGATAGGCTATTCTGCTATGTTGGATCAATGATTCAGAGAAAGATGGAGACATTCACATGAAAGCAGAGAGAAAGATCAGGGTGTTGGCGGCCAAACCGGGACTTGACGGGCATGACAGGGGGATCAAGGTGGTGGCGAGTGCCTTAAAGGATGCCGGGATGGAAGTGATTTACACCGGCCTGAGGCAGACCCCGCAACAGATCGTTGAGTCGGCTGTTCAGGAAGATGTGGATGTGATCGCCATGAGTATCCTCTCAGGCGCCCACGATTACCTGTTTCCGAAGGTAATGGAACTCCTGAGAGAAAAGGGCATCGAAGACATCCTTGTCCTTGGCGGGGGCATTATACCGGATGAAGATATTCCCATCTTGAAGGAAGCCGGCATTGCAGAAATCTTCGGCCCCGGAACCAAGTCGGAGGAGATTATCCATTTTATCAAAGATAAAATGAAGGCGTAAAATAAAAGGTGCAAGGTGTAAGGTATACGGTGTACGGTCTTTATCTTTTGAGTTCCGCTCCAGAAAAACCTTTCATCCTTGATCCTTGGCCGTATACCCTACACCTTAGATCCTTTACCTTAAACCGTACACCTTACACCATATACCGCTCTTTCATACCGTACACCTTACACCTTAGACCACATTAAAAACGGCAAGCAGGTTCGCATCCCGCTTGCCGTCGTTATTGTTAAATAACAGTTTTGTTCTACTCTTTCGGTTTCCCCATCACTTCCGCGAACATATCCATATCCCAATCCCTTGCTTCAGCAATGTTCTGTCGGAATTTGATAAAGTCAACGGTATCCTGACCTGTAATTTTTTTGGTGTTGAAGGCCCCGAATCCCAGGAACGCCTCACCACCCATGTTGGCGGCCAACCAGTGTCTGTGGGAATTCTTCATGGTATCCCAGAAGAATTTCTTCTTCTGTCGAATGCTGTCGATAGACTCGATCAAGCAACCGGGGAACAAGTTTGCGAAGGTCCAAACGATTTTGTCCACTTCTTTATCCAGAAGCTCGAAATCGGCATTGGCCTGGTGTTCTTTGACAAAGGCGCGCGCTTCCTTGGCTTCGTCCCCGCCCTTGTACTCGCCATAAACGATCTCACCGTCATCCACGTATTTGTCCGTGACGATCATGGGATTCCTGACCCATTTCCCATCCACTTTCAAGACCGGGACGACTTTGCTGATCAAATTTTTGAGTTTCATTTTGTAAGCCGACCACATTTCACAGGAGATACAATTCCACATGGCGTCTTCCGCGCTGAGGAACCAGGGCAGAAAATCGGAGGCCCCGCCGACAGGCGCCGAGCCATGCTTGGGGCCGGCCTGCCCGAAGATGGCCAAGTCTGAAGAAAGGGCAAGATCGCACGCCATGCCGATTTCCTGTCCGCCCGCTACCCTCATGCCGTTGACCCTGCATATGACCGGTTTCTTGCACGCTAGAATGGAATCGACCATGTGGTTGAACAGCTCCATGTACTGGCCGTATTCATCCGATCGCCTGCTGTAAAATTCGCTGTATTCTTTGGTGTTACCCCCTGTGCAAAAGGCATAGGGGCCAGTTCCTGTAAAGACCACCGCCACGACGCTTCTGTCAAGGGAAGCATTCTCAAAACCGGCAATCACCCCTTTGACCATTTCGGTGGTGTATGAGTTGTATTGCCGTGGGTTGTTCAACCGAATCCAGGACACGAAAAGCCCTTCCACCACATTGCCCGCTGGATCTGTTAGGGGCTTTTTTTCATAAACCACACAGGGGGCTTCGGTCCCCCAATTTTCACCCGTGTGTAATGAGTGATCCTTTATTTCATCGTCTCTGGGCATCCACTCTAAAGCCATAATATTTTCCTCCTTCATTTAATTAAGTTTAATAGTTAAGTGGCCTGCGTTTAAGCGCTGCCACCTGCTTAAAAATCCGGCGTAAGAACAATCCGTCTTTCGGGTGAAGTACTGTGAGCCTCCTCAAAAGTCTCCACAATGGTGCTCATGGGCCTTATCTCGACAAAGGCCTCGATATCGATTTTCTTGTTTACTACCATATCGAGGACAGCCGGATAATATTCCGGGAGACATCCCCAGGTTCCCAGGATATCGGCGTCAAAAGCCATGAGGCGACCCATGGCGTATTCCGTCTTTGCCATTCCGAATCCCACCACAATCAATTTTGAGATAAAACTGACCAGCGCAAGGGCGATTTCCTGACCCCCTTTACTACCGGTCACCTCAAAAATCTTCCAACCGAAGGTTGACAGACCGTTTTCCTTGCAATAGCCCTTGAATTCACCCGAAACCGCTTTTACATCTTTGTCTTTTGAGTTTATGCAAAAATCGGCGCCGTACTGCAGGGCCCTGTCCAGCTTTTCCTGATTTCGGGCGATTCCGACCACCCTCCTCGCGCCAAGGGCCTTGGCCATTTGGCCCATATACTGGCCCACACCACCTGTGATCCCAATGACCACCACATTGTCGCCCGGCTGCAGATCCGCCCGCTTGGCAGCCTGGTACGGGGTGGTCGCGGCATCGGCAACGACGGCCAGATGGGATAGAGGAATATCTCCCCGGTCTCTCACCTCACAAAGATCAATGCTTGGGACAGGGATGTGACTTGAAAATCCCCCATAGCTGCCAAGGCTATTGCCCGGCATCTTCTGGCCCAAACATCGGTTACCACGACCTGTTTTACACATGATACAGGTTCTGTCAGGCATGACCGCCGGAATAATAACTTCCTTCCCAATCCAGGGTTCGTCTCCGGCAACAACCGTCCCGGAAATCTCATGTCCCAGAGTCAGGGGCGGTTTTGATACGGTGGGAACTCCGTCATAGAAGTACCCCAAGTCTGTATGACACACACCACAGCCCGCTACCTCCACCAGGGCTTCGCCCGGTTTTAGGTCGGGCACTGGTATCTCTTTCTTTTCGATCTTGCCCGGTGTTGTTTCTTTGGTTTCCCTATTAAAGGTTGTTGGTTGAACCATCTGCCAAGTTAAGATCTTGTCCGGTACTGATCCCATTTTTCCCTCCTTCTTCTCCTTTAGATTATTAATATTTTGACGGGTTGAATCAAATCATCCCGTAACCACCGTCCACGCAGAGAAGCTGACCGGTGATATAATTGCCCTCGTCGGAAGCAAGAAAGATAAAGGCGGGTGCGATATCATCAGGCTCTGCGAATCTTTTCAGTAATATCCTATTCATGTATATTTCACGGAGCTTTTCATCCGTCGTTATCTTTTCGGACATTTCTGTCGCTACGATGCCTAAAGAGATCACATTCGCACAGACATTGTAACGGGCCAGTTCCCTGGCGATGGATTTTGTCATACTCAGGATGCCACCTTTCGCTGCGCTGTAATTGATCTGGCCGACCGTACCCACCAGGCCTGCAACCGACATTACGTTAATGATTTTGCCCCTCTTTTGCGCCTTCATTTGATTCCCCGCCGCCTGGGAACAGAGAAAAGCGCCTTTCAAATGGATATCTACCACCTGATCCCATTGCTCCTCCGTCATTTTGAGCATCATGGCGGGGCGGGTAAATCCGGCATTGTTAACCAGAATGTCGAGCCCCCCGAATGTCTCGATCGCGGCTGAAACAAGATGGTCCACATCCGCCTTCTGAGAGACGTCCGCTTTAACAGCAATGGCCTTGGTTCCCATCGACTGAAGTGCGTCGACCACTTCGTTGGCGGCCTTTTCATTGGACGTGTAATTGACGACGACCTTTGCCCCTTCTTTACCGTAGCTTAGAGCGACAGCCCTCCCAACGCCGCGACTGCTGCCGGTGACTAGAGCTATTTTACCTTTAAGTCTCATAACTTACATCCTTTTTCTATGTTTTTTTGATTGTGAAAAAACAGATTTCACGGTCTACAATATGAATACATTATAACTACATTATAATTACATTATAGTTATGGGCCAAATTTAAAAAAACCGTTGACTCTTGTCAAGTAAAATTGAAAAGATCTTCTTTAAAAGCGTCGAAAAACAGTGATGATGTAAGGATTTAAATAAATTGGATCATCTCAAAAAGAGTTGTTTAATATATGAGGCCATAAAACCTCAAATCCTTACCCACCGTCTTTGTGGCGGGCAAGGCTTCTCGCTCAAAATTCGTCGGGAGTTGGCCTCCTTGAAAAGAGTTTGAATCTGGTTGAATAAAATCACTATTTTGTTAAGATGACTCTTTTGACACGAGACCTGAGCAAAGTCGAATACCCCCTCTCTATGGAATGGGCTTATGAAAAGACTCTTATTCCTCTTATTCATGTTGATATTTTTTCTTCCTGCTTGCTCCCGCCAGGTCATCCATATCAAAGGCCCTGCAAAATCGACCAAAGTTGCCGTCCTTCCCGAGAGTGAAAAGGGTAAGATGCCGGCACCTTATGATGTTTTTGGACTACGATACTATCCCTTGCCAAGTGCTTATGGGTTTACACAGACCGGGAAGGCCTCATGGTATGGGAAAAAGTTCCACGGCCGAACCACCTCAAACGGTGAGACATATGATATGTACGGGAAAAGCGCCGCCCACAAGACCCTCCCTTTTGACACCTATGTGAAGGTTATTAACCTCTCCAACCAAAAAATAACCATCGTACGCATTAATGACCGAGGCCCTTTTGTCAAAGGAAGGATTATCGATCTTTCATATACGGCCGCAAGGGAACTCGATTTGGTTGGTGCCGGCGTAAGTGACGTCAAAGTCGTTGCCCTCGCTCGAGAAGTCGGTAAAACCAAACCGGAGAAGGGGTCCAAGCCTCTCGTAGAGATAACGGATCTTAAAAGTGGAGAATTCACGATCCAGATAGGCGCTTTTCAGGATAAAAATAGTGCGGAGAAGATTGCCGAACGCCTGAGGGTTATTTTTAGCTTTGTTCAGGTGACAACCTACTTGGATGGCCAACGACGAACCCTTCATAGGGTACACGCCTCAAAATCAAAGACATTGACTCAGGCGAAAAAGATAGAAAAAAAGTTGGAGGAAATGGGTTTCAAGGCCGCATTTATTGTGAGGATATAGAACCTTCGTTTATCTTCTTTCGAAGCACTCCGGAGGTCTTGAAAACAACAACTCTCCTGGCCCTTAAGTGAAGATCCTCAGTGGTTTGAGGGTTCCTTCCTCTTCTGGATGATTTCGCTTTTACCACGAATTTACCGAAACCACTGATGAGGAGGTCTTCTCCCTTCGCGAGGGTCGTCTTTGAGATCTCAAAGAGCTTTTCCACGACAATTCGAGATTGAGTTTTGCTGAGGCCGACATGATTGTAGATATCATTAATGATCTTCTCTTTTGTCAAGGACATCTCTGATTCCCCTCCTTTACCCCTCCCCATGTCATTGCGTGAAAAGCCGGCATGCCTCCCTGTTGACTACGGGGTCTTTCACTTAAGGTCGATTAATTTTCTGAGTGATAAATATGGCTTATGCCAAAGGCGGTGTCAAGTATTTTTTAGTTACGGAATTTTTCTTTCAATTTTTTGCACACGCTTGGAGGAACGAGCCCGCTGATGTCCCCATTAAAACGTGCGGCCTCTTTTATTATGGTCGAACTGATATAAAACCATTTGTAATCCGTCATCAAGAATATGGATTGAACATCCCTGTTTAATTTCCGGTTCATGAGGGCCATTTGAAATTCATATTCAAAGTCCGATAGCGCCCTTATCCCTCTAAGGATAACATTTGACTTCTTCTTGAGCACATAATCTACCAGTAACCCGTCAAAGACATCCACTTCAATATTGGATTTGGATCTCAATACATCCTTAATCATAGATATTCTTTCCTCGATGGAAAAGAGCGGCTCCTTCTGGGGGTTATTCAAGATGGCTATGATCAGTTTATCAAATATTTTCAAGGCCCTATTTACTATACTCAGGTGCCCGTTGGTGATGGGATCAAAAGTCCCCGGATACACGGCTATATTCCCACTCATGCGGGCCTCCCGTAATGATAGATGTTGATGTTTGTTCCCCCGTAAGTTTTCCTGTTGACCAGCCGAAGTTCTCCCAGAGCCTCGGGAAGTTTATCGATTTGTGATGATTCTGTGACCACTATTGAGGAGGGTGCGAGCACGTTTACTTCAGAAAGTTCCTTTAGAAGGGGTGGGATGTAGGATTTTCCGTATGGGGGGTCCATAAACACCAGTCCAAACCGCCTTTTGACAAACGTACTGTTCCGTGGCAGACCCCTGCCCAGATCTTTCTTCATAATCGACCCCAATGCCTCATAACCGCACTTTTGCAAATTTTTATTGATGAGTTTGATGGCACGGATTGATTTGTCGACAAACAGGGCCCCAACGGCCCCCCTGCTGAGGGCCTCAATACCGAGGCTTCCCGTGCCTGCGAATAGATCAAGCACCTTCACATCGAAGATATCCTGGCCGATGAGATTGAAGATGGCTTGTCTTACCAGATCTGAGCTGGGGCGTATTTGAAACCCCTTCAAAGAGGCCAAGTGCCTGCCTCTCACCAGGCCACCTGTGACTCTCATCGAACACTACCCAACCGTCTTATCATGGCCTAGTGGATGCAAATCCTCACCATCTCCCGTGTTGGGGATGGCTTCCACTGTGTCTTTTTCCATGGTGCGTTTTCCGTGGAATCTGTACAAACTCACGACCGGTCCTGACAGGACATAGAGCAGCATTATAACAAAAAGCATAATTTTCGGCCTATAAGCAATGACCAAAAAAATCAGGATGATGGAGACCAGCACGTTAAAAGGTTTTTGGTTTCGAATATCGAATTTTTTAAAATTCAGGTAATCTACCGAGCTCACCATTAAAAAGGATAACGTGTAAATCGTGACAATGATGAATATGGATTTATACTTCTCAATCCCACTTAGGGCGCTCGTAAACAAT
>PVMS01080543.1_pt1 | contig 16828 bp, 14 predicted proteins | sample 1853461 | NCBI WGS metagenome assembly PVMS01 (sample SAMN08582032, study PRJNA380276) | Marine sediment metagenome, whole genome shotgun sequencing project. | isolation source: ocean sediment barecode stripped | collected 2017 | reverse complement strand
GCTTCCATCAGGAGCGCTACGAATCGTTCCCGGAGGGGATGTTCAGCAACGAGCTTCTCGAGCTCAGGGGCCACCGAGCCGGGTTCGCCGGCTCGGAGGGACGCCTCGAACCGCAACTCGAGTGCCGTGAGGTGCAGTTCCTCGAGTCGCCGGATCTCACCCTGCGCGAAGTCCTCGAACTCCAGACCGGCGAGGGGACGGTCCCTCCACAGACTCAGAGCCTCAGCGATCGCCTTGCGCCCGGATCCAGGATCAGCGGCGATGTCACTCCCAGCCTCGCGGACCAAGCGTTCGAATTGGTAAGCGTCGATCTGGTCGGGAGCGATGCGCAGGGAGTAACCCGACCGTTCGGTGACGAGCAGCCGCCCAGGTGCTCGCTTCGGTCGGGCGGGTTCGAGAACCTCACGAAGCCGGGAGACGTAGACCCTGACATTCCGGGGACCATCAGTCGGAGTCTGATCCCCCCAGAGCTCGTCGACGATGCGCTCCGTCGAAAGCACGCTGTTGGGATGGATCACGAGCAACGCCAGCAGCGCTCGCTGCCTCGGCGAACCAAGCTCGACAGCTCGGCCGGAGTCATCCTCGACTTCGATCGGTCCGAGGATCCGTATCCTCACACAAGCCTCCCCAGTCATCCGCTCGACTCGAATCCCCTACAACGGCGTGGCCGCGTCGAGGCGAGCATCTCCAAGCGGCTTTCGGTTCCGATGGTTTCGTCGCCCAACTCTATGGCCTTGAGGCAGAGGTGGGAGCCATTCGTCGCGAGTCGGCGGTCAACACGCTCGCTGGGTTGCGGTCCGCGACCCCGACCTCCTTGAAGCCCAACGACGCGAGCGGAAACGAGTCCGTTCCGAGAAACAACAATGATGGGGACGGTCCAGGAAGAGAGCCGCGTGACCAGCAACCGCGCGGACGTTTGTGGTCACAGCACTAGCCTGACCGCATGACCTCCTTCCCCAAGCCGTACTACCGATGGAGACCCCATCCCTGGCATGGGCTTTCGCCGGGAAGCGACCCTCCCCGGATCGTGACCGCCTTCATCGAGATCACTCCCTTCGACGTGGTCAAGTACGAGGTCGAGAAGCAGACCGGGTATCTCATGGTGGATCGCCCGCAGCGGGGATCGAGTTCGCCGCCGACGCTCTACGGCTTGATCCCGCAGACCTACTGCTCGGAGCGCGTTGCCGCGCTGAGCCCGGAGGTCGACAGGGCCGACGGCGATCCGCTCGACATCTGTGTCATCTCCGAGCGGCCGATCGATAGGTCGGAGGTCCTGCTGTCGGCGAAGGTCGTCGGAGGGCTGAGAATGATCGATCAGGGTGAGGCCGACGACAAGATCGTCGCGGTGCTCGCTTCGGACGCGTTCTGGGCGGGAATCGACGAATTGCAGGAACTTCCCCGGGCGATGGTGGAACGGCTCGAGCACTACTTCCTCAGCTACAAGGCTGTTCCCGGAGCTGAGAACACCGTGTCGATCCCTGAGATCTACGGTCGGGATCACGCGTTCGCCGTGATCGAGGCCTCGATGGCCGACTACCAGGACGCGTTCGGGACGTGAATGCAACCGCGCCGCGGGACGGCCCATGAGCGAATGGGAGATGCTCGTGCGAGTCGGCATCGCCGCCGTCCTCGGCGGGCTCATCGGTTTCGACCGAGAGGCGCGACACAAACCGGCCGGAGTGCGGACCCATATGTTGGTCGCCGCGGGTTCAGCGTTGGCCGTGGCCGCGTCGACGCTGGTCCTCGACGATCTCAGGGGTGTCTCCGGAGCCGGTGGCGACGCGGTTCGCGTCGCGGCAGCTGTGATCGCCGGGATGGGATTCCTCGGTGCGGGTGCGATCATCAGAGGCTCGGAAGGGGTGCGAGGCCTCACCACGGCTGCAGGTATCTGGGTGACCGCCGCCGTCGGGATCGCCGCGGGGTACGGGCTCTACATCCTGTCGATCGGATCGACCGTCATCACGCTCGTCATCGTCGCCCTCCTCCTCCACGTCCCGAGCCCCGGGGGCGAAGGGTCGTCCGGATCGTGACATCCGCGGTCGGCGAGATCGGCCTCACCAGCGACCAGGTCGATGAACGACGGCGCCGCGGCGAAGTCAACGTGGTCGAGGTGCGGGGATCGCGTTCGGTCGCCGACATCCTGAGAGCGAACATCCTCACGAAGTTCAACGCGATCATCACGGTGCTGCTGGTTGTCGTCCTGGTGTTCGGGCGCCTCCCGGACGCTCTCTTCGGGTTCGTGATGGTGATCAACTCCATCATCGGCATCGTGCAGGAGCTGCGAGCGAAACACACCCTGGACAGCCTGCGGGTGCTCGTCGCCCCTGAGATCACGGTCGTGAGAGATGGAGAAGAGACCGTCATCCCGGTCGAGGAGATCGTTCTCGACGACCTCTTCGTACTCGTCCCGGGGGACCAAGTCCCGGTCGACGGTCCCCTCACCGACGGCGACGGTCTCGAGATCGACGAATCGCTCCTGACCGGCGAGGTCGATCTGGTGGACAAACACATCGGCGACGACGTCTACTCGGGTTCGTTCGTCGTCGCCGGGACCGGCCGGGTCGTTGCCCGGGCCGTCGGCAACGACGCCTACGCACCGCGCCTCGCCGCGGAAGCCAAGGAGTTCACCCCCGCCAAGAGCGGGCTGCGAGAGGGGATCGACAAGATCCTCAACATCGTCATCTGGTTGCTGATCCCCACATCCGCGCTGCTGCTGTGGAGCCAGCTCCAGACGGGCCGTCCGCTCAGCGAAGCGATGGTGTCGACCGTGGCGGGCATCGTGGGGATGATCCCGCAAGGTCTGGTGCTCCTCGTGTCGATGACCCTGGCCGTGGCAGTGGTCCGCCTCGGTAAGCGGAACGCGCTCGTCCAGGAGCTTCCCGCCGTGGAAACCCTCGCCCGGGTCGATGTGATCTGCGTCGACAAGACGGGCACTCTCACCTCGGGAGTGATCCGCCACGAAACGACGAGCGATGTCGGATCCGAGTCCCGGGAAGATCTGGAGTACGCCCTGGCCGCGTTGGCGGCGGCCGATCCCCACCCCAACCCGACCCTTGCGGCCCTCAAGGAGGCGTACCCGGAGACTCGCGATTGGGATGCCGTCGCAGCAACGCCGTTCTCGTCGGCCCGCAAGTTCTCGGCGGTCGAGTTCGCCGAACACGGGACGTGGGTGATGGGTGCACCGGCGATCGTGCTCGAGCACCACACCGCCGGTGTTCAGGATCTACGAGAGCGCCTCGGCGATCTCGCCTCGACCGGCCGCCGGGTGCTGGTCGTTGCCCGATCCGATGAGCCGTTGGGCGAAGATCACGGCCTGCCGGGAGATCTCATCCCGGTGGGTTATCTGACGTTCGTCGAGGAGGTGCGGCCGGACGCGGCTCAGACCGTCGCCTATTTCGTCGACCAGGGGGTCACCCCGAAGGTGATCTCGGGCGACAGCCCGCGAACGGTCGGCGCGATCGCTGCGGAGGTCGGCGTCCCCGGGGCGGATCACGCCGTCGATGCCGGAGACCTGCCGGCGGTGACCGCGGAGCAGTTCGGGGTCGCGATCGAGGAGAACTCGGTCTTCGGTCGGGTCAACCCGGACCAGAAGAGATACATGGTCGAATCCCTGCAGCGGAGTGGTCACACGGTGGCGATGACGGGTGACGGAGTCAACGACGTCCTGGCGCTCAAGAAGGCAGACATCGGTGTGGCGATGGGTTCGGGATCACCCGCAACCCGGGCGGTGGCGCAGGTGGTACTGCTCGACAACAAGTTCTCATCCTTGCCGGCCGTGGTCGCCGAAGGCCGGCGGGTCATCGCCAACATGGAGCGAGTCTCTTCGCTGTTCGTGACGAAGACGGTCTACGCGACGATCCTGGCGATCCTGATCGGGTTCGCCGGGGTCCCGTTCCCCCTGCTGCCGCGGCATCTCACCCTGATCGGCTCGCTCACGATCGGGATCCCGGGGTTCTTCCTGTCGTTCGAACCCACCGAAGAGCCGGTACGTCGCGGGGCGTTCGGGCGCGTGCTGCGATTCGCGATCCCCGCCGGGATCGTGGCGGCCGCGGCCGCGTTCTTCACCTACGGGTTGGCCATCTCTTCGCTCATCGCCGCCGACCTCCCGGAAGCGAGAACCGCGACAACGATCACGATGATCCTCGTCGGTCTGTGGATCCTGGTCGAGTTGATCCAACCGCTCACCCGGGAACGGGTGAGTCTCGTCGCCGCCCTGGGATCCGCTTCCGTTCTGATCCTGATCACGCCGTTCGGACGAACCTTTTTCGCGCTCGTGATCCCGTCGTTGCAGGTGTGGGGGGTCATCATCGGGGTCACGATCGTCGCGATCTTCCTCGTCCATTGGTCGCTGATCGGGGTGGACCGCCTCTGGCACCTGGACCAGGAGCGGCGAGCGCGCGAGACCTCGTCGGCCGGCGATCGTGGGATCACACGAGCATGACCGAGACGGACGAGGCGGTGAAGCCGTCCGCTCGGGAGCGGATCTTGAAGAAGATCGCCGCCTGGGCGACGATCCTGCTCTACCAGAGCGTGGAGGTGCACGAGAAGTACTGGGCGACGGCGTCGGGGCCGCAACTCGGGGTTTCCAATCATTTCGGGGGTTTCGCCGATCCGCTCATCCTCGCCCACGCCCTCGATCGGGTCCCGCGTTTCATCGCTCGAGACGTCATCTGGAAGTACCCGATCGCCAAGCAGGTGATGGAGTTCGCCCGCGCCATCCCGGTGCATAAGCGGGAGGACGAGGGCCCCAAAGGCAACGACCAGATGTTCCGCTCCACCTACGCGGCACTCGACGAAGGGGACCTGGTCGTGATCTTCCCGGAAGGGATCACGGTCGACGACCCCTCCATCGCTCCGATCAAGACGGGGGCAGCCCGCATCGCCCTGGGCGCCCGGGCCGACGGGGTGTCGGGCATCCAGATCGTGCCCATCGGGATCCACTACGAGGACAAGGCGACCCTGCGCAGCAAGGTGTTCGTCTACGTGGGAGAACCGCTCGACCTCGACGCGGAGATCGCGGCGCGAGTGGGTCCGGGCGGGGAGATCGATGCCGCGGATCGTGTCGTCGTCGACACTCTGACCGACGAGATCGAGGAGAGTCTGCGCCGGGCGGCGCCCAACTTCACCGACTGGCGGGAGGCGAGAGCACTCAACCGCGCCGCCGCGATCGCGATCAGGAACGCCGAGGGCTTGGAAGTGTCGGTGGACTACGGGGAGCAGTCCCGCCTCGCGGGCATGCTGGCGGAGCGTCCGCCGGCAGCGAGGCTAGAGGTTCTCGACGCCATGAACGTGTATCGGGAGGACCTCGACGCCGTCGGCGTCGACGACGCGGAGATGGTGGACAGCATCCGGTCGGGAGGGAACTTCACGCTGCGACTGCTGTGGAACGTGCTCCTCGGGATCCTCCTGCTCCCGTTCGCAGCTCTCGGCTTGATCATCAACATCGTGCCCATGACCCTGCTCTGGTTGATCGGCCGGATCAAGGCTGCGCCGGCGATGATGGCGACGGTGAAGCCGCTGGCGGCGATCGTCCTGTTCAGTGTCACCTGGGGTGTCTTCATCTGGCGGATGGTCGGCGTCGCGGGTGTCCCCGGCGCGGCGATCTGGGTGCTTCTCTTGCCGCTCTATCTGTTCGCTCTGTTGGCGATCGTCGAACGAGTGCAGTTGATCTGGAGGGCGCTGCACACCTGGTGGCGGGCGCGCCGGACCGGCCTCCGCGACATCATCTTCGAACACCGCCGCGACGTGGTGCGGTCGGTGGTCGACGCGCTCTGATCATTGGCCCTCGTCTGCCGGGTGCCTTCGGCCCGGCGCGATCAGTCCCGGGCGATCTGCTCCGCCCGCTCGACCTCGGACCGGCGCAACCGGGCCTCGATCCGCGCCATCTGGGTGTCGGTAACACCCTCGATGCCGTAGGCGACCCGCACGAAACCTGCCAGGTCGGCGCGGTAGTCGTGACCGTGGGCCTTGAACTCGCCCGGGACGACGGTGGCCGCGTTCTTGGTGTCGATCGCGGTCTGCCAGTACGTGACGATCGGAACCCACCGCTGTCCCACCGGGACACCGGGAAGACGATCGGCGGGATCGCCCAGCCACGCAGGTTGTTGGGCCGCGAGGTCCGTGCCGAACCGGGTCACCGGGTCTTCGTGGTGGTCGAGGAAGAAGAAGCGCACGGATGCGAGATCCTCGGTCGACGTCGACGCCAACTGTCCCGACGTGTGGAAATGCCCCAGGAGCGAGGCGTCAACGTCAGCGCGATCCTCGCCGAGCACCTGTCGTTTCCATCGTGTCGCGTACGGCGTTCCTACCCAAAGAGCGCGATCGATGCCCAGATCGGTGAGTCCCCGGGTGCCCTCATCGACGAAACCCTCTTGGCTCGCCTGAGCCCCGAGGCTCTCTCCATAGAGGACGACCCGGGGGCGCGAACCGGCGGGAAGGGCCTCGAGTTCCCGGTGGATGGCCGCCACGAGTTGGGCGTGCTGGTCGGCCGCAATGCCGACCTTGTCCATCGAGAGCATCGAGGGACGTTTGCCGAACTGGACCGCGACGGACGCCATGTCGCCCAGGGTCATGTACTCGGCGGCCTCGACGGGGATGTAGTTGAAATAGCCGGTTCCGGCCGGTGATCCCACCATGAGAAGGGACCGATCGAATGCTCCGGTTCGTCGCAACTCAGCGATGGCGAGCGCGATCCGATCCTCGATCGTCGGTGCGCTGTCCACCCCGACGTACACCCGGATGGGCTCATCGACGTTGTCGACGCCCATGACCTCGCGGATCCGTTCGCGGGACGACAGTTCGCTCACGAAACGGCGACCTTGCAGTCCGAGATCGGCGTAGCTCACGACGCTGCCGGGACCTCCGGAGGCGTTCCGTGTCGTCGGTGCGTCGGCGTAGCCGGGTTCAACTCTCGAACCACCCGCGTCGACTTTGCCCATGAGCTTGTTCGCCCCGACGTACCCGGCGGTGCCTGCGCCTGCGAGCAGCGCGCCGTAGGTCGCGCCGCGCCATGCCCAGGGCGGCCCTCCAACCGCACGAGAACCGGCGCGGGCGATGGCGTGTGCGCCGCGTCGCTCGAGCGATGCGAGGCCGATCACCGTCCCGGCGATCGCCAAGCCGATTCCGAGGCCCCGGGTCGCCGCCGTCGGATCGAGCGGGGGGCTGCCCTGGGTCTTGTAGCGATCGATGCGTTCCCTCGCCGCCATGGCGCCGAGGCCCCCCAGGATCCCAACCCCGGCGAGCGATGCGGCGGTGCGCCATCGTCCGGGGGCGTCGTCGATGGTCCTCCGGGCGGCTGCACTTGCCGACTTCGCGAACGCCGCAGTTCCGACGAGTGTGGCGGCCGTGCGCACCCATGCTCTCGACATCGGTTCGTCCGGCATTGGTGCGTTCCACCGACCGACGGCGAACCCGACGGCCGCGATGCCGCTTGCTGCGGCGAACGGGTTGATCCCCGTGATCCGCGAGATGCCGTCGATGCTCCCCGCGGTGGCCCGGCCCACGACGTAGGCAGACGCCACGGATCCGGCGGTCGCAAGGGCCTGGTCGATCTTCGTTCGCGGCATGAGCGAAGGCTGAACGCTCTCGATCCCGGCGGCCACGGCCATCAGCGGGCCCGGATCGAGGGCCCCGTCGAGTGGTGAGCGAACGAGCTTCGCGAACATCGTGGTGACCGTCCTGGTAGCGGCGTCACAGACTACCGGTGCGGTCAGACCCGCGGTTCGAGGCCGGGATGGTCGAGATCAGACGATCCGATGGTCGGACGCCCACCTGGCCAGTTCGTGGCGGTTCGAGAGTTGCAGCTTGCGCAGTACCGCCGAGACGTGGGTCTCGACGGTCTTCACTGAGATCGACAGGCGGGTGGCGACCTGCTTGTAGCTGTACCCGCGGGCGATCTGGCGGAGCACCTCACGTTCACGCGGCGTGAGCCGATCCAGTTCCGGATCCGCTTCCGCCGGCACGGTCTCGGCGAAGGCGTCGAGGACGAACCCGGCGAGTTGCGGCGAGAAGACGGCATCCCCGCTCGCGACCCGTTGCACCGATGCGACCAGGTCGTCGGGTGCGATCGATTTCGTGACGTAACCGCGCGCGCCGGCGCGGATCATCGCGATGACGTCCTCGGGTGCGTCGGAGACCGAGAGCGCGAGGAACCTGATGTCGGGGTTCGTTTCCAGGACGTTGCGAACGACCGTCAGGCCGCCGCCCCCGGGCATGTGCACATCGACGAGGACGACCGACGGGCGGGTCTCCCGGATGCCGTCAACGGCTGCGTCGACGTCCGTGGACCAACCGGCGAGGTCGAAATGCTCTTCGAGTTCGCGCCGGACGCCGCTGAGGAACAGTTCGTGGTCGTCGACCAGATAGAGCGAAACGAGATTCACGGGTACTCCAGTGTCAGTTTGACCTCGGTGCCTTCGCCGTCGTTGCTCTCGATCTCGGCGGATCCGCCGATCCGCTCCATGCGGCCCCGGATCGAGTCTGCGATCCCACGTCGATCGGATGAGACGCCGGTCGGGTCGAAACCGCAGCCCTGATCGGTGATCCAAGCCTCGATCCGTTCGGCGTCGGCCTCGACGTAGACCGAGACCCGGACCGCACCGGAGTGACGGGAGGCGTTGACCATCGCTTCGCCGGCCGCGGCGATCAACCCTTCGCTGCGGTCGTCGGTCGGCCGGTCACCGACTACGACGACTTCGATAGGGACATCGTGTGCCGCCTCCGCTCGCGACGCGGCGGATCGCATCGCTGCGCCGAGCGTGCTCTGTTGACCCGATTGGACATCCCCGTAGAGCCACGATCGCAGTTCCCGTTCCTGGGCCCGGGCGAGGGTGTTCGTCCGCTTCGGGTCGTCCGTTCGCTGGATGAGGGCCAACGTCTGGAGCACCGAATCATGCAAGTGGGCCACCAACTCGGCGCGTTCTTCGGACCGGATCCGGGCGGTGCGTTCCCGTTGCAGGTCGTCGAGGATGGACCAGGCCCAGGGTCCAAAGACCAACATGAACCCGGCTGCGGTGAGCACGACGGCGATGGCGACCGAACCGAGCGTCCGGAACGAGTTGAGAGATCCGACGAGGACGAGGACGCCGACCACCATGAGCACGATCCCGATGGTCACCTGGGTCCTGGCCGGGTTGCTGCCTGCTCGCCTCCTGGTGAGGTGGGTGAACTGTTTGCCGTAGTCGATGCCGCTTCGATCCCAGACGACGGCGGATCCGAATGCGAGGAGGGTGATGGGCCATACGATCGGCCCGAACCACAGGCCGATCATGCGCAGCGCGACGAGGACGCTGATGAAGATCAGTCCCAACCCCAGCTTCTGCCGTCCGGTGGCGGGACGGTCGGCCGCGATCATCCGTCCGTACGAGGCGGCGTCGGGCGTCAGTGCCCAGCCGATCAGGTAGAGCACGAGGCCGACGGCTCCCGCGAAGGCGAGCGAGACGAACGCGGCGCGGACGTAAGGGACTCCGATACCAAGGCGGGCCGCGATGCCCGCAGCGAGGCCCGCCACCATGCGATCGTCGTCGGATCGGGTGAGTTTCCCGGCGAGAAGTCGATGGTGTTCCGCCGCGGGTTCGTGGGTGTCGGTTGGGGCTGCCGTCGTAGGACCTCCGTTCACGATGATGTTGTCATAGCCGGATGAGCATCACAACCAGGGGTATCCCTGAGATGACCCTGAGATCTCGGGGTAGGGACCGGCGGGTACCCGATAGTCTGCGCCTCGGTTCTGGTGCACGATCAGGTCATGGATACATCAACACCACCTCAGACGACAGGATCGGGACGTGAAATGGTCCGACCTCGCGACGATCGCATTCTCGCCGGCGTCGCCGCGGGTCTCGGGAATCGGTTCGACATCAACCCGTGGTGGTTCCGCGCCGGTTTCATCGTGCTCGCACCTTTCGGCGGTCTCGGAATGCTGCTCTACATCACCGGATGGCTCCTCATGCCCGATGAGGGTGAGGACCGTTCCCTCGCCGCCCAATGGATCGGCCGTCTCGACACGTCGGATACCGCGACGGTGGTCGGCGTCGTGCTGATTGGGGTGGCTCTCGTCATCCTGGCGGCGAGCCTGCAGCTCTTCTCCGGCCAGTTGGTCTTCGCCGCCGTCTTGTTCATCGTCGGCATCGTCTTGTTCCGTGGTGATATCGGCCGCCGTTCTTCCGGGGACGACGGCGCCGGACCGGACCACACCGTCGAGCCGGCCGGCGGATCCTCTCGAACCGCCGATGTCGTCGTCACCGTCGTCGACGATGACGAGATCCCCGACGCGGCGCAGCAGACCCTGCCGGCGGCAACTCCGGCGGGTCCGGTCGAGTCGGGACCGGAGGTGCCGGACACCGACGCTTCGGTGGGAGCAGTCTCCGAAGCAGTGGTCACCGCGACCCCGGCGCCGCCTCCGCCGCGCTCCCGCTCGTTCCTGGGCACGCTCACGATGGCGTTCCTCCTGATCTCGGTCGGCGGTCTGGCGCTGGCCGACCTCGCCGGCTGGCTCTATCCGGAGGCCTGGCACTACGTCGCGGTGACGGTCGGTGTCGTCGGGATCGGCCTGCTCGTCGGGACGCTCTTCGGCCGGGCCCGTTGGCTGATCGTGGTCGGGTTGGTGTTGACGCCGCTGCTCCTGGTCACGGCCACGGCCGCAGCGGTGTTCCCTTCGTGGTCGATCGGCGGCGATGTTGGTGACCGGGAGTTCCATCCGGTCGCGGTGAGCGATCTTCCGGTGTCCTACGAACTGGCCGCAGGTTCGCTGCTCGTGGATCTGAGCGGCCTCGACAGCGACGACTTCGTCGAGACGTCCCGCGAGTTGGAGATCTCGGTTGGGGCCGGCGAAGTGATCGTGCGCCTGCCCCGCGACATGATCGGCACGGTCGAAGCCCGTGTCGGCATTGGGAGGATCGCGACGAACGACCGGGAGAGAGCCGGTATCGCTCCGCGAGAGACGATCCGCTTCCCCGACAGCACCGGCAACGCCGACGGTGGTCTCCAACTGTCCGTGAGCGTCGGCGCCGGGAACATCGAGATCTACGAACCCGGAGGGAGCAACTGATGAAACGACACCCCGCAGACTTCGTGTCCTTCGTCTTCGGCATCGTCTTCGTCGGCACCGTGGGGGTGGCGAGCGCCATCGCGATCGGCGGGTGGGACACCTTCACTGCCGGAGCGTGGCTCATCCCATCGGCGGTCATCCTCCTCGGCGTCGGCATCCTGGTCGCCACGCTGCGAGGAACGAGACAGCCGGAGGACTGAAGCGGGATCGGCGCGGCCTCGGGCGGCGCTCTTGAGCTGGTCAGGGTGCCTGCGGGCATTCCTCAGACTCGGTCAGCTGGAGCTCGATGACCGCTCGCTCCGGATCGTCGATCACGAGTTGGACGTGCTCGTGCACGAGTTCGATGTTGGCGATGGCACCGAGTTTGCCGTCATCGCGGTACTCGAGGTGGTACGTCGGGGGGATGAACCGGACCGACACGACGTTCTCGAGATCGGCTTTGGGAAGCAGCTCGACGAGTTGGGGCAGGACGTCGACGGGGATGTCGGTCTCGGTGGTCTCCTTGACGACGTCGGCGATCTTGCCGAAGTTGAGCAGGAGGTTCGCCGGATCGGTCTGCTCGAGGAGCGCTTCGAGCACGCAGCGCTGCCGGCTCATCCGGTAGTAGTCCGAATCGGCGTGGCGGGTCCTGGCGTATTCGAGCGACTCCTCCCCGGACATGTGCTGCTGGCCTTCCTCGATCACGAGTTGTTTGAAACCCCCATCGAGCGTCGGGTACTCGTCGTCCACGATCCGCTGCGGTACGTACATGTCCACACCGCCGAAGGCATCGATCAGATCGACGAAGCCGTCGAGGTTGACCATGGCGTAGTAGTGGATCGGGATCCCGAGGAACTCGGAGATCACGCCCTTGACGGCGTTCTCGGATGGTGTTCCGGGGCCGGGGAAGGCTTCCGGCCAGCGTTCACCGGCGATCCACAACTCGTTGATGAGCTCCGGGTAGCAGTCGCAGTCCCAGATACCCATGCCGGCGGGGAGCGGGGACTGGGTCCAGTTCCGGGGGACCTGGAACATCGCCGCCTCGCCGGTCTCGGGGTCGAGGCTCACGACGATCATGGTGTCGGTGCGGATGCCGGTCCGGCCGACGCCGAAGTCCCCTCCGATGAGAAGGATGTTGAGGCGATCGAGATCGTTGATCTCCGTAGGCGGGGCGAGTGCGGTGTCGGTATCGTCGCTTGCCGGCGCCGCCGTTGTGGTGTCGGTGGTGTCCGAGCCTCCGACTACCGGGGTATCCGAGGCTGCCGCCGTATCGCTGCCGAAGACGGTCGTGACCAGGCTGTACTGGATGATCTCGTAGTAGCCGAACACCGCATGCGGGATGAGGATGACGAACCCGATAGCGAGGGCTGCAACGATGCCGGCATTCCGTCCCACGGCGTCGGGAGACGTCGCCGCGGCCGAGCGGTAAGCGTCGTCGGCGGACCAGATCCGGTACGCCACCATGCCGATGTTGAAGATCATCATCAGGGCCAGCGACGACGGTTTCACGAACGCGGTGAGGATCGAGACCTTGTCGTGGAAGAAGAACAGCAGCAAGGCGAGGATCACCGCGTCGGCGATGAAGAAATACACGGCCCTTCTCCGCTCCCCGGCCAACAACTGACCGAGACCGGGCAGCAATGCCGACGCGGCGGCCGCGAGGATCGGATTGACGGAGGAGGCAGGCGCCGACGGCTGTTCCGGGGACGTCATGGCCGCGAATGCTAGGAGCGAGGCACGGTTAGTCGAGGACCCTTGGAACCGCCCGAAGCCGGTACGGAGGTAGGCTTCGCACCCCACCGAACCACACGCCGCAACACCTACCCGGGCAGACCGTGAGCGAATCTCCCCCCGTCGAACCAACTTCCAACCCGAGTCCTCGCGCTCGCGGCACGCGCTACGCCTACATGCGCAGGGACGGGACGCTCGACATCGTCCTCGGGAGCCTGGTCGCCGGTGTCGGCGCTTACGCCTACCAGTTCCTCGGCGGTCATTCGCTGGGCGCCGAGGGTTTCGCTGCGATCGGGGCGCTGCTGACCGCCCACTTCCTGGCGTTCGTGATCATCCTGCTCCCCATCGAGCAGTTCGTCATTCGGCGAATCACCCTGAACCGGCCGGGGCGGATCGTGCCGATCCGGGTCTACGCACTCGTCGGGATCGTCACGGTCGTCGCGGCCTCGGCCGTGTGGTTCGCCGCGGAAGCCTACTTCGAGAGCGATCGCCGGTTCGTCGCATTCGTGGTCATGACGGTCGTGTTCCACCTGGCGTTCGCCATCGGGCGGGGTTTCCTGGCGGGGTATCGACGGTTCCGTTCCTACGGCCTGGTGAGCGGAACGGCCTCGCTGTTCCGGCTCGCCATCGCCATCGTGGTCGTCGTCGTAGCGCCCAGTGTCACCGGCTTCGCCTGGGCGCAGGTGCTCGGTCCCCTGGTGATCTTCCTGTGGCGGCCCTTCCGGGCCCCCGATAGTCGCCCTGCCGGGACCCGCGGCCGTCTCGACGAGGAGCATCTCGAGGCCATCGACGATCGCGGATTGCTCACCGGACTCGTCCTGGCGGCCGCGGCATCCCAGGCTCTGCTCCTCGCCGGACCCCTCGTCGTCGGTGCTCTCGGCGCGTCCGATGTCCAATTCTCGATCGCCTACGCCACCTTGCTCCTCGCCCGCGCTCCGCTCACCCTGGGTTACAACCTCATCGCCCGAGTGCTGCCTCCCTTCACCGAGATGGCGGCGAGAGGTGAACGACCCGAACTCCGCGCCTGGGCACGGGGCATGGGGATCGCCGGCGCGGTCCTCGCCGTCCTCGGTGGCATCCTCGGAGCGCTCCTCGGCCCGCTCATGGTCGCGATCGCGTTCGGATCCGATTTCCGGCCGACGGCACAGGTCGCCGGCCTCGCCGCAGCAGGTGTCGTGCTGGCATCGGCCGGGTTGTTCGTCGGGCAGATCCTCGTCGCCCGCAGCCAACCGCTCCGGCTCGCGGTCGCGTGGGTGATCGCACTCGTTGCATCCATGGGCGCCCTCTTGCTCCCGTTCGACGATCCCATCGTTCGGGTGATCGTGGCCTTCGTCGTGGGTGAAGGTGTGGCCCTCGTCGCCCTCGTCGGCGGGGCGCTCATGCGGGATCGACAGGAAGGGCGCATCTCACACGGCTACACCGTCGCGAAACGGTCCGTCGACATCGCCGGATCGCTCGTGCTGTTGGTGCTCCTGGCGCCCGTGCTCGTGATCGCCGCGATCGCGGTGCGGCTCGACTCCGAGGGACCGGCGTTCTTCCGTCAGATCCGGATCGGCCGCGACGGCAACGAGTTCTGGATGGTCAAGTTGCGAACGATGGCGATCGACCACGACGACGAGGTGTATCACGAGCACCTGAATCGCATCCGTGAGGGCGTGGATGACGAGACCGAGTACTCCATTCGCATCGACGACGACCCGCGCATCACCGGCGTCGGTGCGACGCTGCGGCGATGGTCCCTCGATGAGCTTCCGAACCTGTGGAACGTCCTCAAGGGGTCGATGTCTCTCGTCGGGCCGCGGCCCCTCGTGCCCGTCGAGGCCGAGATCATCGGACTGGACAGTCCGCGCTTCACGGTGAAACCGGGCGTCACCGGTCTCGCTCAGGTGCGAGGGAGGGACTCGATCCCGATGGATGACCGGACGCGCCTCGATGTCGAGTACGTGGAGAATCGATCGACGAAACTCGATGTCAAGATCCTCCTCGAGACGTTCACCGCGGTGTTCCAGGACCCCGGCGACGAGACGAGCGTCTGACCTCCTTCGGGAATCGGATACGAACCCGTTAGCGTTGTACCCACCATGAGCAGCATTCCCGAGATCCTCAACGACGGAGACCCGGCCATCGCGGTGGTCGGTGCCACCGACCACCTCCACAAGTACGGGGCGAAGATCTACCGCGACCTCAAGACCAAGGGATACCGCGTGTACCCGGTCAGCCTCGTCAACGACACCGTCGACGGTGATCCCGCGTACCGCGACCTCGCGGATCTGCCCGTCAAGCCGGACATCGTCAACATCGTTGTCCCGCCCCGGCGCACCCGCTCGGTCGTCGAGAGGTGTGTGGATCTTGGACTCGACCACGTCTGGATCCAACCCGGAGCTGAGGACCGCGAGATCCTCGATTACCTCGACGAGCACGAAGTCCACTACCTGGCGAACGCCTGCATCATGATCCAATCACGCCACCGGGTCGAAGCCTGAGGGACGTTCTCGCCCAGCGAAGGTTCACCGATGAGTCTCGAGATCGCATGCCCGGACTGCGGTGAAACCGAAGACCTGACCGGAACCCGCAGTGAAGACGGCATTCACCTGACCTGCGCGTCGTGTGGGCATCGCTGGATCCGGGGCCTGGCCCCGCGTTGTGATCGCTGCCGATCGACGGACATGCAGCCGGTGCCGCTCGCCATCGTCGAGAAGGGGCGTGGCACGCAATTGTCGGTGGTCGGAACGCGCACCGTGCATCTGTGTTCGACCTGTGACGCCGCGACGCTCGAGCGTTACCACCGGAACCGGCCCAATCCGCTGATGCCCGACGAGCTCCCGACGATCGGACCGTCCGACGACCGGTGACGTATCCTCCCGTCGGGTCAGCGCGAGTAGACGAACCTGGTCTTGGTGAGCGACTCGGGATCGACCCAGGGATCCATGCGCTGCAGCATGGCGAATGCATCGAAGGCGCGAGCGGCCACCTTCTTCCCGTAGTCCTCGTGGTCGTCGGCGTACTTGTAGCTGAACTCCGCAACCGCCGGGTCCTCGGCGTCCTCTCCGTACCAGACGACGAGGCCGCACTCGGCCTCTTCGCCCTTGTCGCGGCCGAGTTGAAGGTCGCCACCAACGATCACGACCTCGTGAGCCGTGAATCCACCGACCACCGCGAGTGGTTCCCCAGCGTCGTACCCGTCGAGATCCTTCTCGAGTCCGGGGAACAGCGTGTTGACGTCGCCCAACGTCCCCAGCGGGATGTCGTCGTCGATGCGCTGTTTCGTGGAGTAGCTGAAGAGCTTGAGGAACGGAGGTTTGATGTCTTCCTCGAACTTGGTCTCGGCGTGATCGTCGTCGGCAGCATCCAGGTCGCGGCCGCGCGCGATGTAACGGTCCTGGTGCCGGAACTTCAGTGTGGCCTCACGCCTGCCGCCGTGGTCGCCGCCTCGCGTGATCCGTTCCCGGAACGCGTAGTCGGAACGGTTGAGCTGGTGGTCAGCGGTATCGAAGAAGCGAATGTCGCGGCGGTGCTTCACGGTCTCGAGCGCGCCTTTCTCCGAGAGGACGAGGTCGCCGAGCATTCCTACGTATTCGCTCCAGAAGGTGCGCGCGGTGTCGAGCACGGTCTTCTCATCGCCGCGGAAAAGGGCGGGTTGGAGCATCAGCTTGTATTCGCGCGAGGTAACGGGATGAAATGACATTGGTGTCATCCTTCGATGGATGGGAAGAGTCGCTGCCACCGGTCGGACCGACGGCCATGTTTCCTGACTCTAGAGGAGTCTCAAGCGGCCGGTTCGGTCACTCGCAGCGGTCTTTTCGTCGGTCTCGACAGGACGTAGCCGGCGATCGCGACCGCGAGTGCGATCAGCGGCACACGCACGATGGCGGAGTCGACGAAGAAGACCGTCGTGATCGAGAAGCTGGCAACGATGGCGAGGACCGCGATGGCCTTGGCTCTGACGGTGAATCCGAGACCGGCCCGCCAATCCCTCACGATGGACCCGAACAGCCGGTTCGAAACCAGCCAATGGTCGAAGCGCTCGGAGGATTTCGAGAAGAGGAAGGCCGCGAGCAGCACCGGACCGGTGGT
>PVMS01112790.1_pt1 | contig 16832 bp, 13 predicted proteins | sample 1853461 | NCBI WGS metagenome assembly PVMS01 (sample SAMN08582032, study PRJNA380276) | Marine sediment metagenome, whole genome shotgun sequencing project. | isolation source: ocean sediment barecode stripped | collected 2017 | reverse complement strand
ATATAATTAATAACCATATTAAACCCATTATAAATAATCTTCATCTTCTCAGGAGGATATCTAAGATTAATATGCGCTTGATATGCTGAATTGGAACAACACACAATCGCAGTTGGTATCAGCTTAGAAAGCCATGACAACAATTTAATTATTCGCCATGTAGATGCTCTTACAGATTCCTTGTTTTCTGTTGTGTGATGAATCCCCCAACTAATTGGTGCCCGGCTCACAACCTTCGTGGCAATACCGCCTAACAAATCAGAATGATACAACCAGGTTTGCACCACATCTGGTTTAATTGTCCGAATAACATGGGCCAATTTAAAGAATTTCAAGGGTTCAAATTTGTTTGGTCGCATATTGATATATTGAACAGGAATTCCCAAAGCTTCTACCTTTTCCGAAAGTTTCCCCCGTTCCATCAAGGAAATTACCGCATGCTGATAGGATGAATCTTTCCATCCTTCCAGAAGTTGAACAAGCACTGATTGAGCGCCGCCAAGATCAAATGTGTTAATAATATGCAGTATTCTCATAATTAATCATCATTGTAATTCTTTATTAGTTCAATATATTGTTTAGCGACCTTTTCAATATCAAATTTTTCAGAGTATTTGATTATCTCACCACGATCATAGTCTTTGCCAATTAAAGCCTGAATACTATTCGCCATTGCTGACGCATCTTCAACTGGAACTATCGTTCCAAATGGTTTATTTCTCAATATTTCTGAAGGCCCTCCAGGGCAATCTGTTGCCACTATTGGCAACCCGCATGATAGCGCTTCAATCACAACATTGGCGAATCCTTCCCATCTGGATGGTAAAACAAATAAATTTGCTTCATTCATAGCTGGAAAAGGATTATCAATGTAACCATGTAAGTGTACTCTGCTTTGAATATCTAACTCATTGCATAAAGCTTTTAGATTTCGTAATTCAGGGCCTTCCCCAAAAATAATCAAACGCAGATTTTTATCTTCAATTAAAGAAAATGCTCTTAATAATAGCGAAAAGTTTTTCTGGTAGATTAAACGTCCCATTCCAACTATAACTTTCAGCTTACTATCTTCAATCCACGGACTCTCATATGATTGTTTGGCTTTTAATTTAATTTCATTCTGCTCGATGCCATTAAATATTACTCGAATTTCCTTTTTATATTTAGCTAATTGATAGATACTTCCTGCTGATCCTTTTGAGACAGCAACCACTTTACTGGCAAAAGGATAAAAAAGTCTTATCATCAAAGGTCTGAATCTTTCAAGAATACCCTTTCCCACAGCAATCTCTTTATTAAAAGTAATATGCTCCCGGACAATGAGAATCCTAGGGAATCTTATTAACATACGAATGATGATAAGAAGAACATTAAGATGTGTTTGGGAAGATATAACTACTTCTGGCTTTTCTTTAAAGAGATGCTTAGCTAACCTGAAAGAAGCGTAAAGAGTTTTTTTACAATTCAAATCAACATACTTACAAGCAGTAGGTAAATCATTTTTCAGTTGCCCCTCTCCGTTTACAACCACGAGGGTCGTTTGTATTTTCTGTTTCTCAAACTCTTTAATCAGCCTAATAGTGGCTCGTTGAATCCCCCCTCCACTCAATGTTGCCAAAATTAATGTTAGTTCGTTAACATCCGTCTTCATAAGGGATAATTGTTAATCATCATTCTTTGGTTGTTGAAGCCAATGTGTTAGGTCGCGGCCAATCATTTTTGAGAGACTAGAAATCTCATCCTTAAAGTTTTCTTTCAAATTTTGGTAAGCCTCTTCTTCCATATTGGGATAATTAAATTTTCTTAAATTTGCTTTGAGAATTTTTGATTTTAGTTTATAAGTTAAATGAGGTGGTAGAGTCCGTTTTATCTGATCCTTAAAACGAGATGGTGTTCGAATCCACTTATGCAAGCCCTTCAAATAGGGTTTTGCCGAAGGGTTAATGAAAGTAGATTTTATTTTGACATTTGATTCAATGTTTAAAAAATTAAAAACCTTTTTCATTGTCGTTTTTTGATCCTTTAGCAGATCCTCTTGTAAGAGAATAAGAAAATTCTTAGTAGGAAAATCATTGAAAAATGCCCTTATTTGTTTTGTGTAACAACCTCCACGATAATAGCCGTATTGCATAGAGCCATAATATTGAAGCTCTTCGAAATTATCGCGAATTCTTTCTTCTTCAGCTTTTAATGCTTCAATGAAGGGTAAAGTCTCTCTGCCATCTGCCAACATATTCCAATACCAGGAATATGCCCGTTTGATAGGATTTCTGAGAATAATTAAGAATTTAATTGGTCGGGAATGGAAAACATCTTTTATACGGGGTGAGACTTTATATGCCCAGTAAAGATAATGAGGGCTTGCTTCACTCCGAATAGCATAATATTCTCTGTTCAAAAAATATTTGTTTGCATACCATTCTACACCTCGATTAAAATAATCATCTCTACTAAAAAACATTGGCTCTTTTTCAAATGCCTGAAAAACTTGAGGGTGCTGACTTAGAAGATTGTTTAATGTTGTAGTGCCGGATTTTGCAGCGCCTAGTATCATTGTATTAGGCATTGCTTCTTTGATATATCCAGGTATGGTCATGTTTTATACCAGTCAGAAAGATCCAACTTGAGAATTGTCTCCAGTTTTCTTATATCAGGTTTGAAAATTTCTTTTAATTTTTCCTCAATATCCGGGGCAAGCGTAGGGGGGAGAAATTTCTTTAAATTAATTTTTAACATAGCAACTTTCAAACGATGGCGAACTGAATATGGCAGGAACTTCTTCAAGGTCTCTTTTAACTTCGATCTATTCCTTAGCCATTGATGTAAATACTTGCTGCGGGGTATACTCGCAGGATTACTAACAACAGGGTGATCCCATTTTTTATGTTCCAAACTCAAAAATTTTTCAAGCTTCATGGTTAATTTAGAAAAATCTTTGAAATCATTTGTGAGTAAGAAAAGAATTTTTTCACGCGGAAAAATTCTTAAGTATGGCTGTATTTGTTTAGCGTAAAAACCAATTCGTGTATATAAATTAGTCGTTCTGCCGCGAGAGCTAAGAAACGTGGAATGACCAGCCATGCGATCTTCTTCTGCAAACAAAGCATCTCTGAAACTTAAATTCTCTCGCCCATCACGCACATTTTGCCAATAATAGGAATAAGCCAATTTAACAGGATCACGAAATATCACAATAATTCTTGGTAAATTAATTCCATATAAAGATTGCATCCTGGGAACAACTTTTTCTCCCCAAAACAAATACCTTGGTGTAGCATCTCCACGCATTTTAAACCCTCTAACATCAGCATAAAAAGTTTCGCTATACCACTTTGCTCCTTTTTTATAATATTCATCATCACAAAAAAAAGAAGGCTCCTTTTGAACAGGGAAATATACTTGTGGGTATTTCTGCAATATATCATAGAGCGTAGTCGTCCCAGCTTTGGCTGCGCCAATGATAAAAAAATTAGGAAGAAGGTCTGCGCTTTTCATACAATCACACTTTACTAATTTTACTCTTTTTGCGAGTTAAGTGATTCCTCATTCTTCGCCATCGTAATGCCTAAGGAAGAGTCTTCCAGGCTGTCTCTCAAACAGCATCTAATTCTAAATGTAATTTCATCCTTGCCCAGCTCATTGCTTCAGGATGAGTCTTACAGGAAACCTCAATAAAACTTGCGTAATCATTAACAAGTCCTTCTATTTTCTCATGACGATCTCCATTTCCAGGCAGTAATGGCTCACCAAATTCCAATTGTAATCTCCCATCTTGTAAGCAATATCTGGAAAATGGAATAATAGTTGCATTGGTGTTCATCGCTAACTCAGCAAACCCGCCTTTATATTGATGGATTCTACTGCCAACTGACACCTTGTAAGTCCGTCCAAGCAAATCATTCGTATCACTAGCGAAGTTAATTATTCCCCCATTCATAAGGTGTTTTTGACCAAACAATGCGATTTCAGCATTTAAAGTCGCAGCTGCAACTTCTGATCTCCTCTCTTTTTGATCATGAAATTGGCTTTGTCTTACAGGAATTTGATAGCTGATAGTTGGGAGTTTATTTACCTGAAGTAGCCGCCTCAAAGGTGCAAACGAACCAGATCGAGGAGTGCCATGAAAAGACACCAAAATAACACCCTTGCCCTTTCTATAAGCCTTCATCAAATTATCAGTATTAATTATTGGAAAGTACTCATTGAATTCACCCATAGGCGTTGATTCAATCAAATCCCCCAAGGTCCTCCAATAAAGATAGGGTGACTGCAGATAAGTGTTGAATTCACTTTTAGATTTTCTCGATTTTTTTTGAGGTCTAGGTAATCGGAATTGCATATTCGCCTGCAAATTCATCTGAAACCCATTTTGGACATTAGTTTGTTCAATTTTAAAGCCCTCTAACCAACGTGAATATAGATCAAATCTTCTCTTGTAGAGTAATTTTCTCGCCCACTCTTTCTGACTCCATTCTTCAGACCATTGAAGTGCTTCAAGATAAGGCAAATTTACCAAATGATTGCCTATAACTTTATCTATCACGTGATCTAAATCATCCAAAGAATACCTTCGAGTTAAAAGTTTTTTAATTCCACTCTGATCATTTTTTTTGAGGTCGCTTTTGCTTGGACTGCTCTTATAACTCTCAAGGACAAACTCACTTTGTAATTGGTCTTTCAGATCAGAATCTGAAAGGAGTTGAGCCAAGTTTGAAACAATTGGGTTCGCAAAAAATGTTTGAGGAACTGCTTTTGATAAAGCGCTTTCAACTTCTAACGTCATTTCAAGAGCAATAAGTGAATCCCCGCCTAATTCAAAGAAATTGTCATTTATCCCCACTTTGTCCAATTGCAAAATATCTTTCCAGATTTGTACAATTACTTCTTCGTTTTTAGTTCTAGGTCCAATAAAAGCTGTTTCCAGATTTGGTCGATTCATGGTTGGAGTGGGCAGCTTACTGCGAACAGGTTTCCCGGTAGCAGTCATTGGCAATGAGTCTATTTGCATTAATATCGAAGGGACCATAAAGCTTGGCAGTAGAACAGATAATTTTTTCCTCAATCGACTGATTGAGACTGACTCTTGGTCTGATGCAACAAAATATGAAACTAATCTATCACCATTCCGGGGAGTTTTATAAACTATGGTGACAGCGTTTTCAATTTCATCAATATTTATCAAAGCGTGATCTATTGCTTCTAATTGAATCCGATACCCTCTAACCTTCACCTGAGTATCTTCTCTCCCTAAGATAATCAGAGCCCCATCTTCTCTCCAGCGTCCTCTATCACCTGTGTAATATATTCTGAAATTTGGATCTTCAGGATCTTTATGAAACTTCTGAGCTGTTAACTCTGGTTTCCCTTGATAGCCTAGATTAAGGTATTTACTTCTTACTGCAATTTCCCCTTCTTGCAGATCGTCCACCTTGTCCCCATTTCCATCTACTAAAATAACTTCTTTCCCTGGTGCAGGATATCCTGCAGGCAAAATCCCCTCAGAAACACAAGTGTCATGCCCAACAGGATAATGACAAATAGTTCCGGTTTCTGTGCTTGAGTAATTATTTATTAACACACAATCTTTATTTGTTAGTGCTTTAAATAATTTAATATCAGTATCGGTCACGGTTTCCCCACCCAAAGTCATAAAACGTAGTTTACTAAACACCCTATCCTTTGGGATTAAAGAAAAAATTGCCCGAAATATTGTCGGTGTGGACCGAAAGATCGTCAACTCTTCCTTAATTATCCAATCTAATGCTTTCTGAGCACTATTAGCTTTCAAATCAAAAATACATAATAATGCGCCCGTCAACAAAGCACCGAATAAGCTGGGAAATGAAGCCAGATAACAAACAGATGTCAATAAAGAGATATGATCGCTGGGTGAAATAAACCATTCATTCACCATATATTGGATTGTTTGCGCTCTAGATACATGGTTACACATAACCCCCTTAGATAAACCGGTTGATCCCGACGTATAAAAAAGCCCAATGAGGTTTGTTGGAGACCTATAAAAGGCAGGATCATGATGCTTTGATTTCATATTTATGTTTTCAGCATTCAGTACAAAAACTGAGGTGGGTACATTTAACCCTTTTCCCAGTTTTTGAGTAACGCTGCTGTTAGTGATCAATATGTCAGCTCTTGAATCTTCTAGGATTCCACTTATTAAATCAGGCGAATTCCCTGGATGTATCCCCACAAAGGGTCTACCTGATTTTAATATAGCCAATATCGCAATAATTGAATAAACTTCATCAGAAAACAAATAAGCAATTGGTGGTATCTCATTCCCCACTACTTGTATTATCTCATTTGCTAAACTATTTGCAGCATTATTTAATTCTTGATAGCTTAATTTATGTTCTGATGACTTTATAGCCAATCGATTGGGGTATAGAGAAACAATTCGTTCAAATTGAGGGATTATTGTTTCATCTAATATTTGATCAGGGATAGGCACAAAATCATCTGGACGTTTGATATCAAAATGTTTATTTTTCACAGTTATCCATTTATGAGGTGTTCATTGCATCTAGCCAATGAACACCTCGGTTTAATAGCTTATTTGTTGAGATTTTCTAAAGCTTCTTCAATAAATTGCGAATCCCATAATTGATCAAGTTCCAGAATACCATCCACATATCCTTTTTCAAATGCCCACTCCTGAAAAGCAAGCATACTTTCGGTATCCACGGTGCCATCTTCTACAAAACTGGTCCAGCAGGATGCTTTGATATCCTCTGGATCCAATTGAGTGAACTCTGCAATTATATCCACATTGCGGTCAGTCATCCCCTGATTATATTGTTCAATGCCTTTAATATAAGCTGTCAGGAAACGAACACCAACATCAGGGTTATCTTCTAAAATACTTGGTCCAAATACTAACAATCCCATAGATGTATTTGGAATGATGTCTGAAAGTGGCTGCCAAACCTCACCAGCGCCAGAAGTTCCAGCTCGGGTGATCCATGGTTCTGACAACAGGACTAAATCAACAGCTCCAGTATTCAAACCTTCAACTCTAACTGCTGAGTCTCGAATATTCTCGATATTCAGATCGTCTTGGCTGAGGTTAACTTGATTAAGCAAAACATCTAAAGCCCACTCAATAGTTCCTCCAGGAGGAAAAATTACATTTTTCCCTTCAATTGTTGCCAAGCCAGAGAGAGCTCCCGAATCAAGAACTGTTTTACTTGCTACCCAAGCATCTGTTGTACAGTTATTTGGATTGATGAAGCCTTTATCAGCAACATATTTCACATCATTGCCTTGAATAATGGCATTAATAATTGCTGCTGAAAGAGTTTGCCCAGCTACATCCAAATCACGAGCTACAAGAGCAGGCAATATCTCGCTTGAGGATCCACCAAAATTTACAAGTTCGACATCTAATCCCTGTTCTTCAAAATAGCCTTCACTTTCAGCTATAAAAAGGGGAGAAAATGACATGTAATGAAAAACACCAACTTTCAGGGAAACCAATTCCTTTGTTTGTTCATCTGGGATCGAGGTGGTTTGAGTACATGCAGTGACTGCAAAAACCAATATAAGGGTAACAATAAAAGATTTGATTAAACTATTTTTCATTTTTGACACCTACAAGGTGTACGTATAATTTTGATATCCTGCTTTATTACCTGGTCAGAATTACTCACCTAACCAGGGAATTAAATAAGTTGACATTTGTTCAAAGAGAAAATTAATTATAATGCCTAATAATGAAATTACAACTAATACAGCATATAACTCACTCACCCTAAAAGTCTGCCAGGCGAACCATAATAAAACCCCCAATCCACTTGTCGAAGAAATGATCTCCACGCTGATTGCTATAATAAAACTCGTGTTTGCTGCAAGACGTAAACCCGCTAGCATTGAGGGTAAGCTTCCAGGAAATAAGATATGAGTGAAAACCTTCCAATTTCGGACACCATAATTTTTGCCCACTTCAAAATATATATTATTGATTTGCTGCACTCCAGCCAAACTTGTTACCAACATCGGAAAAAATGAGGCTAAAAAGATGGCAGCAAATTTTGAACCTTCCCCAATCCCAAAAATGATCATTAAAAGGGGGAATATTGCAATCTTGGGAATTGGGTAAAAAGCAGCTATATATGGAGATAAAAATGCATAAAGGTTGGGTGACCACCCCATCACTAATCCCACCAGCGCTCCTATAAATGCTCCACAAATTAAGCCAACGAAAAACCGTAAGAATGTTACGCTTACGGCTGAAACCAAAGCTCCATTATTCACAAGTTTAACTATTGAAGCCCAAATCTTTGTAGGTGGGGGGAAAAAAGATGTCGAAATTAACCCCGCCCCAGAACCCGCCTCCCAAACAATAAGAATCGAGATAAAAACTATAGCAGCATAAACCTTAGGTGTTGAAATCTTTCGGACTAGCATTACTCAGCACCCAAATCTCTCACAACTTCGTCGTGTATCAAATTCCAAATATGGAGTCGGATCTCTGTTGACCGACTAATAATATCTGCTCTTTCACGAGGTCTGGGAAAATCAACTTTTAAATTTGATAATAGCCGTCCAGGACGGCCACTCATAACCAATATTCTGTCACCTAAAAAAATAGCTTCCTCAATATCATGTGTGATATACACAACTGTATTTTTGTGTTCGTGCCAGATAGCAAGCAGCTCTTCTTGCATTACTACCCTTGTTTGCGCATCCAACATACCAAAAGGTTCATCCATTAACAAAATTTCAGGATTAGCTAAAAAAGCCCGTGAAATTGCCACTCGTTGTCGCATCCCCCCCGATAGTGTGTGCGGATATGTATTTATGAATTTTTTTAATCCAATCTTTTCCAGAAAAGAGATTGTCGTTTGATAGCGTTCCTTTTTACTAACGCCCTGCATCTCAAGACCAATAGCTGCATTGTCTAATACATTCATCCATGGAAATAAACCTTGGGTCTGAAATACCATCGCTGTATAAGGTCGACTTTCATTCACATGCTCAAAGCTAACTTCCCCTGAAGTTCTTGGAATCAATCCAGCAATAATCCTCAATAATGTGGATTTACCGCAACCACTGGGGCCAACAATGCATACAAACTCACCCTGAGAAACAGAAAAAGAAAAATTATCTAAAGCTGCAATATTTTGTTCTTTTGCTGAAAATTCTTTATATAAATTTTTGCAAGAGAATGCTGTTTTTGAAAGCTCTTTATCCTGACTCATAGTTAACTTTTAATTCAAGTATTATTTTTATGGAGTATAAATCACACCCTTTAGAATTCTATCATCCAACTATATCCCTGGCCAGATATTACTCGATGTTTACCCAATGTGAAAGATCTCGATTAATAATATCTTCAAGCTTTTTTATCTCTTCATAGTATTGAAAGCGCAGCTGCTTCTCGATTTTTTTATCTATAGGTGGATACTCAAATGATGGAAATAAATGTTGATAAATTCGGTTTCGTAATTTATCTGGAATCATTCTTTTGTAGATTTGCTTCATGGGTGTTTTTTTTAGTCCCCAATACGATCGTCTAACCCATTGCTTTCTTGGCTTAGAGGACACATTTGCCCTTTGATAAGTCAAGTCTATAGATTCATCTATATCAAGAAATTTTAAAAGTTTGACAAGAGTATTCTTGTGGTTTTCAGGGGATAAATCTTCTTGCAATAAGAAGAAAAACTGGTTTTCATTAAACTGTTTTAAAAATGGTTTTAATCTACTACTATAGCACCCTGCCCTAAAGTATCCATATTTCCCATCACCTGAATAAAGGAGATCGTCCCAATCTTGAGCAAGACGATTATGTTCTGCTCGAATCGCATCCTCAAAAGAAAGAGTTTCATGCCCCAGGCGAACTCGGTGCCAATAATGAGAATAAGCCCTTTGTGATGGATCCCGAAAGATCACAGCAAATTTTATATCAGTGTGGGATTTATATTTTCCCTTCAATCGTGGCGCAACCTTGTCGCTCCAGGTAAGATATGCAGGTGTTGCCTCCATACGAACAGGATATGTTTCTCCATTTTTAAAGAAATTGCCTTGATACCAATTGAATCCTTTTTTAAATTTGTCATCATTACTAAAGAAACCAGTTTCTTTTATTATTGAACCATAGATCTGAGGATGCTCTGAAAGAATATTAAACAGAGAAGTAGTCCCAGCTTTGGCCGCCCCGATAATCATAAAGTTAGGAAGTAAATTGATATCCATAATATATATATCACTCTGACCTAGATGAAAAAAACCTGTAGTAGATAGGTCTAAGCAGCCGCTTAACAAAACGTTTCAGATACCAAAATGAGCCATCATGATATTTTCGCAGATGGAATATTTTTGTCTTCGCTTCCTTATTTGATCTCAATATATGATATTTCATATAACGAACATTATATTCTGGTGGCAATGTAGCGATTCTTAAATCGCTTTCCCAAAGTAATTCCCTCAGCGTCCGTTGGTCTTGGGGAAATCCTGCTTCCTTATATGCTACAACCCATCTTTCTAAGAAATTAATAACTTCTGTTGTTTTTCTATATGCAAATACTCCAGAATTAAACTGAGGAAAAGATATTGGTAATTCCACTTTCCAGGGTTGAAGACGGAGAGTTGTATTTCGCCGGTGTGCATGGCATAACGCAACATCAAAACGATCTAGTATTTGGAATACATCTCTAACATCAGCATTCAGGGCAATATCAGAATCAAAATATAAAGTTCGCTCAAATGGTGTCTGAGACAGATAGTCTATTTTAGACCGACGATGAGGTTCTGTAATCTTCCCAACTGAAGAAAAAGGATATGAAGAATTCATAAAATCAAAGTCAAAATCTTGCCAGTTAGCAAAAAGATGAATTGGAATATCTGGAGAATGCAATTTACATGACACGGCAGCACGAACTGCAGCTTTAATATACTTTTTGCCGGTTGCTATAAAAAGGAAACCACGTGTATCCATAATTAAAATTCTCTTACCTTTCCTTTTTTCTTAATCGTTCCCAATTTATTTTTGGATGGACTAAACCCTGCCAAGGAATATTCAACTTTGCCAGAATGCTCCCATTATCAATAACTTCAAAATGCGATGATTGATCAAGCTTATCAAGAGGTCTAATCCTATTCTTTGCCGACTGCATTGAAACTTGGGCACCCAAATAATACTTGCCCGGCGTTAAATAATTTTCAGGTATCTGTGCCTGAAATTCATATATTCCTGGATCATCAGAGATCAAAGAATTTCCATCGGGTTCAAAATCATAAGAAGCAAACAATAAATTCATGTTAGAGTCATATAATTTTAATATTAAATGTGTTTTATAATAAGTCGCGTTCAACGAGACTTTAATGCGTACATAAACAGGATGATTATGCGGAAATTGCCCCTGGTTGCTGCCATCAATATCGCATGGATAGATACTCAATATCTGCACTTTCTTTCTTGGCTTGATAGCTTGCTCTTGAACTTGTGTTTGCTCAAAATTGATTTCTGTTGCTTTGAGATACTCCTGAATGGCGTTTTCTGTATCCCCATAGTAGATTAACTTCCCTTGATCTAAAAAAATTGATTGTGGACAAAAAGATTTTACAGCTGCAAGATTATGGCTAACAAATAACACCGTCCGTCCTTCGTGGGTTACAGATTCCATTTTGTTGAGGCTTTTTTTCTGAAAAGCGACATCACCAACAGCTAACACTTCATCTATCAATAAAATTTCTGGCTCAAGGTGAGCAGCAACAGAAAACGCTAATCTCATCCGCATTCCACTTGAATATCTTTTTACAGGCGTATCAATAAAAGTCTCAACGCCAGAAAAATCCACAATCTCACTAAACTTCCTGTCAATTTCAGACTTTCGCATACCTAATATGGCTCCATTTAGGTAAACATTTTCTCTACCTGTAAGCTCAGAATGGAATCCTGTCCCCACTTCAAGAAGAGAGCCTACACGACCGCGCATGTAGACTTTTCCTTCTGTTGGAGCGGTTATGCGAGAAAGGATTTTTAAGAGAGTTGTTTTTCCAGCGCCATTTGCACCAATAATGCCCACCGACTGTCCTTGATTAATTTCAAAACTAACATTTTTAAGCGCCCAGATTGAGCTTGGTGATGAATTCCCTCTCATTCTTGAATTTGGATGCAGGATTCTCTTTACTGCTGAAGAAAATGTTTCTTGTATCCTGTCTCTAAGCATTTGGTTTTTCTGCTTACCAATTATCCGATAGTATTTTGATACACCATCCGAACGTATAACATGATTACTCATAAGTTTCCTTGAATTAGATAATATCAGCAAAAGTACGTTCCATTCGCTGGAAATAAAGCAAACCACCCACCAATAAAAGAACCATCATAAAAATTGAAACACCGATTAATCCACTTGATGACATCTCCTGCCCCAATAACGCCCAACGAAAACCATCCACAACACCTGCCATTGGGTTTAAACCATACACAATACGCCATTTTTCAGGAATTAATGAGGTGGAATATACTACAGGAGTGGCATACATCCAAGCCTGTACCAAAAAGGGCAGGGCATATTTTACATCTCGATACTTAACATTAATTGCTGCAAGCCATATAGCTACAGACAAGGAAGCAATCAAAGTTAATAATACTAATAAGGGTAATGCAATCACCTTTAGACTAATGGGGATCTTATAGAACCACATCATACCAAATAAGACCAGCAGAGCAATTGAGAAATCAACCAAACCGCTTAGAATTGAGGAAATTGGCAGAACAATCTCGGAAAATATATTTTTGTAACAAATTGTTGGTTTCCTACAAGACTGGTTGAAGCATCTGTCAAAGCCCTGGAAAATAGCTGCCATGGAAGCAAAGCTGTGTAAGAAAAAATTGGATATGGAATGCCATCTGTGGGCAATTTGGCCAAACTACCAAAAATCACACTAAAAATAACCATTGTCATAAATGGCTGAATTATCGCCCAGGCCGCCCCCAGCGCTGTTTGTTTATAACGGACTTTTAAATCACGCCATACCAGGAAATAAAGTAATTCGCGAAACCGCCATAATTCTCTCAAACGGAAATCGAACCATCCACTTGGTGGTTCAAGAACTATTTCATCCAGCTGTTCTGGGAATTCTTTTGACTCATCAATATTAGTGTCGTTCATAGGCAATATCTATTCCATAATTATGGTTTTGGAAGCGGGCAAACTGGCTCCAACAAAGGATCCCTTGAAAATACAATAGTATCTGGTTCAGTTACAATAATAACAGCAACATCAATATAATCTTTTTCTTTGCATCCAATAACAAAAACGCTGCTCCTATTTGTTAAACCCTCAGGAACAGTTCCCGCCATTATGACATTTGTCTTGCTCTCTGCTCCAATCAGAATCGATGACAGGTGTGGATATTCCATCTGCATATAAGGCATTGCAAAATCTTTCTCACCTTCCCCTGCATCATAATAACGAGGATACATTAGTAATCCAGTTATGATTCTGCTTTTGTGATAATCAATCCAACTTTGTATATATGCTTCATTCTCATTTAGATCATATTGAGAAATTTCTTGCCTATATTGTTCATGATCTAAATCATTAAATTGCCTTGGGAAAATATAATCTGGCAGGATCAGTGCGATCCCAACGGTCAGCAAAAATGACGCAGAGAAAAAGAGCTCTTTAATGTTTTCTCTACCAATTAACTTCCTGTCATTCTGTATCTTATCTTTAATTAATACAGTGTTATTATCAGTTAGTAAGAATGTCCATGAGACAATCTGGAGTATGCCCAGCACGTAATAAAAAATGACGATCCAATCTACCGGAACAATATATCTCCCACCTGATGTTCGACCGAGCGCATTTGCTAAATTGTAGCAAATAAACATAAGCAGTGGGAACAAAGCAAAATATGACTCTTTTTTAATTGAGACGCTTATCCCTAAAGCAATTATTACAATATTAATAAACAATAACACTGTCTGCTCAAAATTTAAATCCCCACTCCAAGCAGGATCCCAATAGGAGCTTTCAGATTTAATAATCCCCTGTAGATCATCATATGCAAGTGTACTAGGCAGAACAAGGATGGAAGTTATCACATTATGAAAAAAATGTTGCCCAATAACCTCTAGCCTATTTGAGCTTTTTTGATTCACTGGATCTGCCTCATGATCACTTTCCTGGCTGTCAGGATTAGACCAAGAACCATTCACATCATCACTTGAGTAATCTTTTTGAGAATTATTTCCTTCTTCATCGGGATACCGATTTATTGCTATTGAAAAGATTTTCCTCACAACTGCTGGAGAGTAATTCGAATTAGCAAAGTAGTTTCTTATTTCATATGGAGAAAATATAATTAGATTTCCTAATAGGAACAAAGCAATTATTATTGCTTTGTGTTTTATTTTTTTGAAATTATTAAGAACCAAATATAGCAAAATGATTGGCAACACTCCTAGTATAGTTTGGCGCAAATATAAAGTAAGCCCAAACAAGCCACCTATCAGCAAAAGCAAATACATTTTCTTTGGATTTCTGCGCCATAAAATGCATAGAATTAACATAGAAATCAACCCAAGAGCAACAGGAAAATCCATTAGCATCATCTTTTGATTTGCTAGGTTTAATAGATTCGTTGAAGCAATCCCATTTAACCCACGCATGATGACGATAGAGGCTGCGATAATTCCACCAGTTCGATTTAAGAACAACCTAACAAGCACATAAAACAACACCGGGAACACCGCATATATTGCTGCCTGAACTTGCATATTCGTATCATATTTTTGTCCAGAAGCCATATGAAGATAAACAAGGAATGCTGGGTATGCTGGTCTATTGAAGGGACTCCCATTATTCAGGCCCTCACCGATCAGAGCATATTGACTCATTAGATCAAATCTCATTCCATCTGAGTATGGATATGTTTCATAAGTTGGTGGGTATGGGCCTGGATTAAAAAATCCATTCGGTAGAGGTTCCTTCGCCCACAACAAACCACCTGCCGCCCAGATCAGAAGAATAACAAATAAATCCATCTTAATATTTAGTTTTCCCCGTCTCGCCAAATATTTTTCTACCCTCCAAAAGCATAAACCAATAGCTATAGCCAATATGACTTGAAACCATAATAGTGGCACACCAGCCTCATACCAGTAATCCTCACTACTTGCGGATAGACCAACTCGAAAAAATGATATAAAACCCCAAATTATGATACACACAATTAAAACAAATCCCCATAAACGAATTAACCTCTTATTCTCTATAAAATATCCCCTTATTGCCTCCTTATATACGCCAACTTCTTTAATTATAAGGAAGGCCAAAAACTGGAATGATATTAGTATGCCTAGGAGAAGAAGAGGTTTTATACCAAAATAGTATTTTTCCAAAATAGAAAAGGCGTCGTATGGAGAAACATAAATCACCCAACATAAAACACCCATAATCCAAGGCGCGTATTTTAGTAAAGGAGTAGATTTGGTATCCTTTCCAATCATATTCTTGATATACTCCCCAGCCTTTCCTCCTCTCATTACAGAGATGGCCAGAAATACTGAAATTGCAGAAAGCATCATCAACAACAATATTGTGGACAGTCTAAAAAGAGAATATCTAAGCAGAAATATGTTTTCAGTGCCAGAGGGTTGTGCCGCATAAAAAATAGAAAATAAGAAGAATTCTCCCCCAAAAAGAAACAATGTAATCGGAATATTAGCTGCTTTTCGTTTTTCTTTAGTTTCTGAACTCTCATCTGGTAACATAAACCAATTATACAATAGGATAATTTCAGTACCAATTATCCGATCTGCTAATTTGTAGTTATTTAGATCAGGTTATCTTCAGTGTATTAAATACAGGAATAACACCAAAGATTGATATTAAAAACCTTGAATAAATGATATGATTCTTTATAACAATTAGGTGTAACAAAAACACGTGAGCCAAAAAATAAATATGCCTAAATATTTAACAAAATTTGAAAAGCCTTTGAATTTATGGATAGGTGTGTTTTTATTCACTTTATTAGGAGGGCTATTTGTTCAGCTAATATTCCTGCCCTATATTGTTCCCTCAATTCATGCTGGAAATGGTTTAATTAAAGGTGTGGATGGGACTAAATTTCACAGGTGGGCAGTTGAAGCTGCATCATATATTAAACTTAATGGGTTAGAATTTTGGAAACTAAAAACCAAAGGCCAATTGGTTTCTGGGATTGCATCATTTTTTTATTTCGTTATTTTTCCTAAACCTTGGTCAGTTCTTCCGTTAAATGCAATACTAAATGCCACTACAGCAACCTGTTACTACCAATTATTTTTGGGGATTTCAAATAACAAATCTAAAAGTCTTTTGGCAACTTTACCCTTTATTTTATTCCCATCAGCATTGTTATGGAACACACAATTTCATAATGAGAATTATGCAATTCCAGGGATCATTTTCATCATTTATGGATGGTTTATAATTTCTAAAAACTCGAATAATCAAAATGGTGTAAAAATTATTGCCTTGCTATCTATCTTGGTTGGAAGTATTTTGTTAGGCTTAGTTAGAATGCAACATCTTAAAACACTTTTTTCTCTCCTTATAATTGTAGGAGGAGTAATTATATTTTTTTTCATTTACAGAAAAGGTGTCAATAAATCAAACTTAATGCAGACAAGTTTTATCTTCTTAGGTTTAGCTACAATGTATTCAACCATGAACCTTATTGATACAAATACTAAATTTGATTTATTTGATGAAGAATTAAATGCTAGCAATACTGAGCTTATATGGGAAAGCTCCCGTTGGATACCAGAACCTATTGATAGTCAATTAAGAAAGTTATCCATCACTTATTTT
>PVMS01096742.1_pt1 | contig 16833 bp, 16 predicted proteins | sample 1853461 | NCBI WGS metagenome assembly PVMS01 (sample SAMN08582032, study PRJNA380276) | Marine sediment metagenome, whole genome shotgun sequencing project. | isolation source: ocean sediment barecode stripped | collected 2017 | reverse complement strand
TTAGTGGCAAAACACTGCAGGCGTATAGCCGTATCTGGGGCGAGGATGGTTCCCCGTTACTGGCGCATTCGAACAAGCAAAGAATCGCTTTACAGCAAAAACTGTTCGAGCAGGCGCATGTTGAACTGGCGATGCGCTACGGCAACCCCTCGTACCTGTCGGTGCTGCGTCTGTTGCGCAACGCAGGAGTCGACAAACTGGTGGTGCTGCCGCTGTATCCGCAGTATTCACTGACTACCACCGCGACCAGTTACCAGCACCTGAAGAATACGCTGAAGGATCTGGACTACGCGCCGGCAATAGAGTTCATCGATCATTACCCTGATCATCCGGCTTACATCAACGCGCTAGCCGAATCGATTCGTGAACGCTGGCAAGCGGAGCAACGGCATTTGCTGATGTCATTCCATGGCCTGCCGCAAGCGAATGTCGATGAGGGCGACCCCTATCAGCAGCAATGCGAAAAAACCGCTCAACTACTGGCGGAGAAACTGGAACTGGGTGGCGAGGAATGGTCACTCGGTTACCAGTCACGCTTCGGCAAGCAGGCCTGGATTCAGCCTTATACGTCGGATGTATTGCACCAACTGCTCGAGCGCGGCGTCAAGGCGGTCGATGTCGTTTGCCCCGGTTTTTCGGCCGATTGCCTCGAAACCCTGGACGAGATCGAGATCGAGTACCGTCGCGAATTCCTGCGACTCGGCGGTGAACAGTTCAACTACATCCCCGCCCTCAATGACCGCGATTCACATATCGAAATGATGCAAAACCTGGTTCAACCTTATCTATCTGCCGGCAACCTGTCCGCTTCAGGTTGAATCATTCGCAACCGACAATGTCTATAACCACTTTCGCGCTAACACCACCCACAACAGATAAAGAGCTCTAACTCATGTTTAAATCTTATTTCCCGAACCCCAGGCTATTCTTCATTACCGTCGTCGGCTATGCAGCCGTTTGCAGCTTTATCTGGTACGGTTTTAACGAACAAATCGGTGAGTTATTCGGCCTTGACCTTTCCTCATCCGCACCGGTAATCGGCCTGGGACATTTTGTAACCGACTCGTTCTTGCTATTTTATCTTTACTACTTTGCTTGCACCGGGCTATTCGCGGCAGCCTGGTTCAGGGCAGCCAATCACCCGTGGCAATGGTGGTCAATCGTCGGCTCGTCTTTTATCCTGTTTTCTACCTACTTCTCGGTGCAGGTATCCGTTGCCATCAATAACTGGCGCCGACCGTTTTTCGATTTAGTTCAGGATGCTTTGAAAAACTCAACACCACAATCATCCGCCGAGGAAATTGTTGTCGTTCCCGCAGAAACCGTTACATCGATTTCGAATGAGCTGTTCGATCTCATCATTATTTTTGCCGAGATCGCCTTTCTTGCCATTTTTGTCTATGTCGTAACCCGGTTTTTCGTGAGCCATTTTGTTTTCCGCTGGCGTACCGCGATGAACGATTACTATACGGCTCATGGAAGCAGGTGCGCAATATCGAAGGTGCATCACAGCGCATACAGGAAGATACCATGCGCTTCGCGGAGATTATGGAAGGCCTTGGAGTTTCCATTGTCGATGCGGTAATGACGCTATTTGCATTTCTACCCGTGTTATGGGCACTTTCGGAATATGTGAGCGAGCTACCCCTGGTCGGGGTAATCGCACATCCGCTGTTTGTTGCCTCACTGGTTTGGTCGGTTTTCGGCACCGGACTGCTGGCGGTAGTCGGCATCAAATTGCCAGGGCTGGAGCTCAAGAATCAACGCGTCGAAGCGGCTTTCCGCAAAGAACTGGTATACGGCGAAGATGATGACGATCGCGCCCAACCGCCGACGCTCAAGGAGTTGTTTGCCAACGTGCGTAAAAACTATTTTCGCTTATATTTTAACTATATGTACTTTAACGTTGCCCGCATGCTGTACCTGCAGGCTGACAATATATTCGTCTATATTCTGCTAATTCCCACTATTGCCGTGGGCGCCATTACCTTTGGCATCCTGCAACAAATCCTCACCGCGTTCAGCCAGGTCAGCAATTCGTTTCAGTACCTGGTTAATTCGTGGACGACAATTGTTCAGTTACTATCGGTTTACAAGCGTCTGAGTAGTTTCGAGGCGGCGATAAAACATGAGCCGCTGCCGACAATTGATCAGCTTGCGACCTGATACAGGATTATTTTTCCCGCATGGCTAGAGTCACATGTGCCTGATCCTGTTCGCCTATCGCCAGCACGCCGATTACCCGCTGGTCGTAATCGCTAACCGCGACGAGTACTACGCGCGACCTACTCGCGATGCATACTGGTGGGATGACGCCGATATTTTTGCCGGTCGCGATCTCGAAGCCGGTGGAACCTGGCTCGGAATCAACCACCATGGCCATTTCGCCGCGGTGACTAACGTACGCGAACCCGGTGGTATGAATCCGGGTAAAATATCGCGCGGAGAATTAACACGCAACTACCTGTCCGCAAACCAGTCAGCTGAAGAATATCTGCAGCAACTCAGCACGCATGACCAGGATTACGCGGGCTTCAACCTGTTGCTGGCCGATCAACTGGGATTATGGTTCTACTCGAATAGAGATCACGGAATTCGCCAGATCGAACCCGGCATCTACGGCATCAGCAACGGTGGCTTCGATGAACCTTGGCCCAAGTTGAATTCAGGTAAGAGCGAACTGTCAGTCTTGCTTGCCGGCAGCATAGATACGGCAGAACTAATGGCAATCCTCACCGATCACGAGATTGCCGAGGACCACGAACTGCCGACTACCGGGGTTCCTCTCGATATCGAGCGGCTGCTCTCGAGCCGCTTTATCCGCTCACCCGACTATGGCACACGCGCCTGTAGCGTGGTGACTATAGACGCCAGGCAGCGGGTCAGTTTCAGCGAGCAGAATTTCGCCGATGCCGAACATAGCGCTGAACTGGTACACGAGACATTCAATATAACCTCGGCGTAGACTAGTTATATATTGAAAAGGGATTCGGCGTTGTGGTTGAGAGTGGCGGCAAGATCTTCGGCCGTGCACTGGCGCAAAGCGGCCATGCTCTGTAAATGCTCGACGATGAATGCCGGCTGATTGAGTTGCCCGCGATGCGCAGCGCCGGCTTGATCGGGTGCGTCCGACTCCAGCAACAGTCCATCGTCCGGCATCGCGGCGACCACGGCTTGCAGTTTGCGCGCGCGCTCGAAGCCCACGGTGGCGGCAATACCGAGCTTGAAGCCGAGATCATACAATTGCAGCGCCTGTTGCTGACTGCCGGCAAAACTATGCACCACCCCACCGTGTTGCGCATACTTGCGCAGCAGACTGATAACTTCGTCCATCGCCTTGCGCACGTGCACAATTAGCGGCAAGCGATGGTTGTTGGCCAGCTGCAGCTGCTCGGTGAATAGCTGCTTCTGCCATTTCTCATCGACACGCGAAGCATAGAAGTCGATACCGCATTCACCGACGGCGACCGGTTGTTCACGTTCCAGCCATTCGTCAAGCTCGCGCAAATGACTGACATGGTGCTGCTCGATAAACATCGGGTGCAGCCCGTAGGCGGGATACAGCCCGTCATGGTCAGCACAGACCTGCTTCACTTTTTCCCAGCGATTGGCGGTAGTCGCCGGAATAACCAGGCGCGTCACTCCCGCCAGGGCTGCCTGGTTTATTACCTGTTCACGACAGTCATCAAAACGGTCGTCGTCCAGATGACAATGGCTGTCAATCAGTTTCATGCCGCGTTGCGCCGCTTGATCAAATCACTGATGATCGGGGTAAGAATGATCTCGACCGCCATACCCATTTTCCCACCAGGCACGACGATGGTGTTGCGCCTGGACATGAAAGCACCGCTTATCATCGATAGCAGATTGGTGAAATCGGTATTTCGAATATCGGGGTTTCTGAAACGGATTACGACAAAGCTTTCGTCGAGGGTGGGGATGTCGCGCGCGATAAACGGATTCGATGTATCCACCGTCGCAACCCGTTGAAAGTTAATATCGGTTTCGGAAAACTGTGGCGTAATATATTTCACGTAATCGGGCATACGACGCAATATGCTTTCCACAACTTCTTCCTGGCTATAGCCCCGTTCGGCGCTATCGCGATGGATTTTCTGGATCCACTCCAGGTTGACTACGGGAACAACACCGACCTTGAGGTCGGCATAACGCGTCATGTCCACGGCTTCGGTTTTCACCAGACCATGCAAGCCTTCGTAGAATAGTAAATCGGTATCGGACTCTATATCTTCCCAGGGAGTAAACTGTCCGGATTTCAACTCTACGCCGAGGCGCTCACCATGCAGCCGCGCCTCGTCGGCATTGTGCAGGTAAAATCTTTTTCGCCCGCTACCGGTTTCACCGTAGCTGCGAAATGCGTGCTCCAGCTTATCGAATTGATTCGCCTGTTCCCCGAAATGACTGAAGTTAAGGCCGGCGTGACTGGCCTGCTCCATTTTTTGACGCATGGTTTCACGATCATAGCGATGGAAACTGTCGCCTTCGATAATCACGGGTTTTATTTTGCGGCGATGAAAAATTGATTCCAGTGCTTTTCTTACCGTCGAAGTTCCGGCGCCGGAAGAACCGGTTACTACAACCACTGGGTGTTTTTTCGACATCGCCGCGATCCATTTAAAACGTACTTGCTGAAGCAGAATTCTATCTTCTTTTATACGCTTTCGCGAAGCCCTCATAAAACAACTCTATCCGGCTGCTCCTTTTAGCGAATAGTAATATTGTGTACACTGTTTGGGGTATTCCTGTCTCGTCTCGTCAGCGCTAAAATTCTTTGACGCTACTTGATCCAAGCAGATTTGCAGCACACTTAGAAACCAGCGGAAAGGATTGATCCTGGCTGGTAGTGATTTATTGAGGATTCGACCAACACTTGAGCAGAATATCAAGAATACTCGGAGTCAGGCTTAAGAAAGTCAAACTCAGAAAGCTGCGCAGTACAAAATGGTTTGCCGGCGTTATCTTTATGGCGTTTTGCTGGTATATCACCGATCTTGCGCCCAGCACTGAAATCGCCTGGGTTACCGGTACACTGATCTTCACCATTTACCTGTTTGTGTTCGAAATCGTCAGCGTCGACGAAACCGCGATTACGATCATGGTATTACTCGGCCTGTCTTCGCTGCTGGCCCCGTCGATGGGACTGGAACATGGCCTGGTGGATACTCAACACCTGTTCGACGGCTTTGCCAGTAACGCGGTGATGTCGATCATCGCGGTGATGATCATCGGCGCCGGGCTCGACAAAACGGGAATGATGAGCAAGCTCGCCGTATTCATTTTAAAAGTGGGCGGAAGTTCCGAGAGCCGCATCATTCCCATCGTGTCGGGTACGGTCGCCGTTATTTCCTCTTTCATGCAAAACATCGGCGCCGCCGCCCTGTTCCTGCCGGTAGTCAGTCGGATATCCGCACGTTCAGGTCTGCCCATGTCACGCCTGCTGATGCCGATGGGCTTTACCGCGATTCTCGGTGGCACCATGACCATGGTGGGATCATCACCATTAATCCTGCTCAACGATTTGATCCTGACCTCGAATGCCGCCTTGCCCGCGGATCAGCAAATGGAGACCTGGAGCCTGTTCTCGGTTACCCCGATCGGCCTGGCCCTGGTGACTACCGGCATTCTTTACTTTGTGCTCGCGGGCAAGTATGTATTGCCGACAGTCTCCCACGAATCCGCCACCGCGGTTGCCGGCAGCAACAAGTACCTGGAAGAAGTTTATGGCGTCGATTACCTGCTGTTCGAGGTAGTGGTGCCCGAAGACAGCCCATTGGTCGGGCAGGTGCGCGACGACATCGAATCCGCCAACAGGATTCGCATCATCGCCATCAAGGCCGCCGGCGCCGGCATGCGCGCCAGCCGCGGCGATTTATCGCGCGATGTCGATATCGGCCCGAACTGTGCGCTTGGAGTGCTGTGCTCACCGGCGCATTTGAAAGATTTCGTCGACGCCTATGGCCTGACCATTCAGAAGGGTTTGCGTGTATTTGCAGAAGTCCTGTCCTCGGCGCAGGCCGGCATCGCGGAAATCGTAATCCCCCCGGGGTCTTCACTGATCGGGAAATCCGCACGCGATATCTGGATGCGCAAGGCTTACGGACTCGCGATGGTGGCATTGCACCGCGATGGGGAAACCCTGTTCGAAGGTGAGCGTATCCGTGATATGCCCTTCGAAACCGGGGACACAATCCTCGCGCACACCACCTGGCGGGCCCTGGCGCACCTTGAACGCGATCGCAATTTCGTCATCGTGACCTCGGAATACCCGCGCGAAGAAACCCGCCCCAACAAGGTTGGCTGGGCGACATTTTTCTTTTCGCTGACCTTGTTCATGGTGTTGTTCACCGATTTAAGGCTATCGGTAGCGCTGATGACCGGGGCCATCGGCATGATCATATCGGGGGTACTGAAGATCGAAGAAGCCTATGAATCGGTTTCCTGGAGTACCGTGTTCTTACTGGCCAGCCTGATTCCACTCGGTCTCGCGGTGGAAACCAGCGGCACGGCGAAATGGATCGCCGAGCAAACCCTGCTGGTAGTCGGCGACATGCCGATCTGGGTAATCCAGGCCTCGGTGGCCGTACTGGCGACCTTTTTCTCGCTGGTTATGTCAAACGTGGGGGCCACGGTGTTACTGGTGCCATTGGCGGTCAACATCGCTATCGGCGCGGGCGCCAGCCCCGCCATGTTCGCGCTGACAGTGGCGCTCGCGACTTCCAATTCCTTCATCATACCTACCCACCAGGTAAATGCGCTGATCAAGGGTCCGGGAGGTTACCGCGTAAAGGATTTCATGCGTGCCGGTATTTTCATGAGCATCCTGTTTATCGTCGTCATGCTGGTGATGATGAACCTGATCTTTTAGTAAAGACAAGATCCCAGACGCCATGCCCCAGTTTACGGCCGCGCTGCTCGAAGCGGGTCAGGGGTCTATACGCCGGGCACTGCGCATAACCGTCGGCGTCGCCATCATTGGTAAATCGCGAATCGGCCATGAATTGCGCCGCAATGGATTCGGCATAGTCCTGCCAATCGGTGGCAATATGGATCACGCCACCCGGCTTGAGGCCCCGGTAGACCAGATCGCGGAAACCCGGGTTGACGATACGGCGTTTGTGATGGCGCTTCTTATGCCATGGGTCAGGGAAAAACAACAAGATCCGATCCAGAGTCGCGGCTGCAATCATATGCTGCAACACTTCGATCGCATCGTGCATGATCAACCGCACGTTTGCCAATTGCTGTTGCTGGATATGATTCAGGCAGCGTCCGACGCCAGGCTCGTGCACTTCAATGCCGAGATAAAAACTGCTCGGATCAGCCGCCGCCATGCTGATCAGCGCGTCACCGTTACCGATACCGATTTCAAGTTTGAGTGCGCCAGTACCCCCGGCCATCGCCTGGACATCGACCACTGTTGACGTGAAATCCACACCGTAGCTGGACCAGTAGTGCGTCAGGGCTTTTTTCTGCCCCGGTGTCAAACGGCCAGAACGACGCACATAACTCCTGATCGCCCTGCTGGGTATTCTACTTGCTGTCATGCCTGATTCACCCTGTGTCGGGCCCAAATAATTGTCGATGACCTCTTTTATCTCAAAATATCAACCATTTATCCAGTTGTCGGTGGCGATCTTCAGTAAATCGGTTATATACCCTGCATGTCTAAAGAACCGAGGTTCTGGGAAATGCTTATCAACACTAAAGGGTTCACGATATTAGAACTTTTAATTGGATTGTCGATTCTCGCCATCACCATGGCGATATCGGTGCCCAGTTTTATTACCCTTATTTCCGACAATAGAATTTCCGGCAACAGCAATGATCTCGTCAGTTCATTGCTGCTGGCGAAAGCCGAATCCGCGGCAAGGGCGGCGCCGGTTACGATCTGTAAAAAGAATGTGGCTGGCACTGGCTGCCTGACTACGGGTGACTGGCAGCAAGGCTGGCTCGTATTTTCGGATGTGAACGGCGATGGCAGCCTGAACGGCGGCGATAACGTAATTTCCAACCATGAAGCGCTTGATGCTCGAATCACTTTTATCGGCACCGCCGGGGTAGCGGATTTCATCACCTTTCGCCCTTCCGGTACAACCAGTATCGCGTCCACGGAAGTAATGATCATGTGTGACGATCGAGGCTTCGCTGCAAGTGCAAAAGGCATTCTAATCACCATCACGGGCCGCGGCAGCGTGATGAAAGCAAACGAAACAGGGCAAACCACATGTCTGTAGCAAACCACCTTCACACTCGCAGAAATCCGGCAAAACCCGGTCGCTGTCGTGGCGACACCATGATCGAGGTACTGGTCACGGTACTGATACTCGCGGTCGGCGTCCTCGGGGTTGCGGCCATGCAGGTCACCACCCTGAAAAACCTGAGCAGTTCTCGCAGCGCGAGTGTGGCGGGAATTTATGCCGAGGATTTCAGCGAGCGTATACGGGCCAATCCGGTCGCCGCACTGGCGAATTCTTATGTTCATTCCACCGCGCCCGGGACGTTTCCCGATTGCGTGGCTAACGCTTGCAGCTTAACAGACCTGGCCGCTTACGATACGGGCACCTGGTGGCAGCTGCTGGCCCAGGCGCTGCCGTCGGCTTCGGGACAGGTAACCCGCATTGCAGCCACCGACACTTTTGTCGTCACCGTACGCTGGGACGATGACCGTAGCGGGAGCTCGGGTACTAGCTGTCCAGTGGTATCTGCCGGCGATCTCGACTGCTTTCAATTCAACGTATCTATCTAAGACTCCAACCTGTGGAAAACTGTGGATAAAATTGTGAACGACATACCAAACATAAAATCAGCAACCGGTTATCGGCAGCGTGGTTTCAACCTGATCGAAGTACTGATCGGCATGCTGCTCGCACTCTTCCTGCTGGCTGCACTGATACAGATTCTGCTGGATGGAAAGCAGTCATTCGCCGCCGCCAATTACCTGTCCCGCTTGCAGGAAACCGGTCGCGTCGCCACCAACCTGGTGGTTAGCGATTTGAAACGAGCCGGTTATATGGGCGGCAACTCCGATGTGCCGAAAATAGTCGGCAGCGCGGGACAAGTTGCGCCCGCGGTCAGCTGTGCAACCGGCAATACAACCTGGGGCCGCATGATTGACGAAGGCATTTTCGGCCTCGACGATACCAATGCAGGATATGCCTGCATAGCGAACGCCAGCTACCTGCGTGGAGACGTCCTGGTGGTGCGCTATGCCTCGCCATGGGTTGCTGCAGGCGCGCTCACGGCTGGCCGCTTATACCTGCGCAGTTCCATCTTTGAAGGCAAGCTGTTTGCCGGTAGCAACGAGTCGATGGGTACAAATACAGTGATGGATTTACCGCAGAGCGTGCACGAGGTGTTTGCCTACGCGTATTACGTCGGTAACTCCGGGCGGACCTGTAATGGCCAGGCGGTGCCGTCCCTGTTCCGCGTAAGACTGGATGATAACGCTCAACCGGTCGCCGAAGAGCTACTTCCAGGCGTCGCAGATTTTCAGGTTCAGTATGGTATCGCGGGTCAATACGTCGATGCAGACGCAGTTGCAGCCACGGACTGGGATGATGTCGTGACCGCGCGGGTCTGGTTACTGGTGCGCAGTGAATGTCCGGAGACAGGATATGCCGACACCACGCCCTACAATCTCGGCAACCAGGCATACACACGCAATGACAACTTTCGACGCCAGTTGTATTCCAGCGTCGTAATGCTTAGAAATTAAGGATGGGATCATCATGAAATATCGACATTTAACTTTAACCGCCAGCCCTTACGCGCAAACAGGCGTATCAGTAATAGTTGTGCTGGTGATGCTGCTGGTGCTGACATTAGTCGGGCTTAGCTCGATGAACACCGCCATCGTTGAACTTAAAATGGCGGGAAGTATGCAGCAGCAGGGCATCGCGTTGAATCGCGCGGAAGAGCTGTTGAGCGTTGGCGAGCAGGATATTGACGGGATTATTACCACCGCCTCGGCCTATGATTTTGCCGCGCCCGGTGATGGCTACTATGTTACCGCCGATGCAATCGACGTATACGATATCGACTGGCCTACACAAGGCCTGACTGCAACAGCGGGTGCCAATACCGGCGAATCTTATGTAGTCGTATACCAGGGCGCCAAGACCATACCGGGGGAATCCGTGAAGGTCGCTACCGACGGTCGAATCATTGGCGGCGCCGTTCATACCTTTCGCATTACGACCCGCAGCGCGACCGGCAGGAATGCCCTGCGCCTGGTGCAAAGCATCTACGTCAGTAATGACCCCCCCTAATCAGACTGCAATATTATGGAGAATAAAGCCATGAAAATTCAATTTACCTTTTTGCGCATGACGGTGTTATCCACCGCGTTGCTGATTAGCCAGGCTTACGCCGCGGCAGTTTTTACACCCGCGAGTCAACCGCTGGGTTATATCGGTCCGATTGAACTGAGTACTACCGATCTCACCAATGGCGCCACGGCCTATCGCGGCTGGTTCGAGAACGGCGGCTGGCAGGGCGACCTGATCGAGTACAGCGTTACCAACACCGGTGCAATGAGCACCAGTATTGATTTAACCGGCGCCATACCGGCCACCGGCAGCACTACCACCAACTGGTCGGCGCACGTACAGTTCGCCGCCAACCAGACCGCCAGCTACTGGGACACCGGCCGCAAAATTTTACTCGGCAATGGTACTAACCAGGTTGCGTTTCGCTGGTCGAGTATGACGGTCGCGCAAAAACAGGCAGTCGATTTGTTCGCCTACAACAATTCCGCGGCGAGCAGTGATATTGTTGATTTCCTGCGCGGTGAACGCGCCAATGAGTATCCCTCCGGCCCCCTGCGCCCTCGCTACAGCGTACTCGGCGATATCATACATTCGAATCCTGAATACGTCGGTAGACCCGAAGCCAGTCATCCGGAATCGAGCTATACCACTTTTGTCAATAACAACGCCTCCCGCGCGCCACGGGTCTATGTGGGCGCCAACGATGGCATGTTGCACGCCTTCGATGCCGTCACCGGCAACGAGGTCTGGGCGTATATCCCTTCCATGGTCGTCGATAATCTGTCGAGACTGGCGGGCAGACCCTATACGCATGCCTATTTCGTCGACGGCAGTTTGACCGCGCAGGACGCGTATTTTAACAGTAGCTGGCATACCGTATTGGCAGGCAGCCTCGGCGGCGGCGGTAAAGGGCTGTTCGCACTGGACGTCACCTCCCCTGCGCTGAGCTCGGAAACCGCCTCCACCGGCGCTGACAGGAAAGTCCTGTGGGAGCTGGACGCAGCCGGCGACAACGATCTGGGATTCATCTTTGACGCCAGCACCATAGCCCAGTTGAATGATGGCAAATGGTATGCCATCAACGGCAACGGCGTCAGTAGCACCAACGGCATTGCCAAGCTTTACCTGGTCAATATCGAAACCGGTGCGGTCACCAAAATTTCGACCAGTAGCGGTTCGTCGACGGCGCCCAACGGCCTGGCGGCGACGGCACTGGTGGACACCGATGGCGATGGCAAGGCTGATCTCGCTTTCGCCGGCGATATCGACGGCGACATGTGGAAGTTTGACCTGACTGGCGCCACTCCGGGTAGCTGGAACCTCGCCTACAAGCTCTACGACGGCGCCGACACCCAGCCCATCACCAGCGCGCCCGATGTCGCCATCCACCCCCAATCCGGTCTGCTGGTGTTTTTCGGCACCGGACGTCTGTATACCGCCGATGACATCATCGATACCAACATACAGGCGCTTTTCGGCATCCAGGATACCGGCAGCGCACCGGGCACCGGCAATCGGCTGGCGCGGGTTCTCTCGGCCGACACCGCATACACCGGCGGTGGTTTTACCGAAACGGTGCGCACTTATGCCACCGCGGCCGCCATCGACTGGGGCACCTATAACGGCTGGAAAGTGGAACTGCCCGCCGGTGAGCGCCTGGTGACGCCGCTAGCGCTGCGTGCCGGTCGAGTGAAATCCATGATCACCAATCCGGACGGCCTTTCCAACTGGCTGCTCGAGGTGACTTATGACGAGGGCGCCACCGCTGACAACAGCATCTACGATCTCGACCGCAGCGGCGTGCTGGACGAGGTGGATCGGGTCGATAACAACACCGATGGCGACCTCGACGACCCGGAAGATATTCCGATGGCGTGGCAACGCGAAACCGGCGCCATGTCACAGGTGACCATCGCCCGTCTCGCGCAGGGTTTCGATACCCTGTTTCTGAACTTTCTCAACCCGCCGCTGGTGCAGCCGCTCTGTACCGGTGAATGTATTCTCGGCATCGAAGGCGGGCATTTCGACGTCGATACCGACAGCCCCACTCTGGGGGACGGCCTGGATGGCAAGACCGACGGCCACTTACATGAGTACGATGATAAATTGAACCTGACTTATCTCGATTATTTCGATATCAATGTGAACGGCGGCGGCGCCGGTAAATTGTATAACGTGACCGAAGTCGGCATTAACGGCGGCGACAAGTTTATTGTTGTACTGTCGAATGCAGACTTTTCACCCGGCGCAGAGATCACTATCAAGGATAAGACCTACAACGTGGTCGAATACCAGGCCATGATTCACAAGCAACTTGCCGCCTGGGACGGCACCGGGTCATTGAAGGATCCCGACGGGAATAGTTTAGTCTACTCCCTCAGCTCTATCAGGGGCAGCGGCGGCACGCTGCGCAACACCTTCGACAGCCGCGCAATTATCAGCGGCGGACTGCATCCGACCAAGACCGGTTGTGTAAACGGTGCTGACTCGGAAACCAACGGACGCTGGCGCAACGGCGCGTTAACCATGCAACTGATCGACCTCGAAATCTTTTGGAGCGGCGGACCGGCGCTGGACGATCTCGACGTGCAAACCCCGGACGATCTCCTCCCCTACGTGGTATTGACCGATGGTACAACGGTCATGCTGCAGGAAGATTTAAATAACGATGGCGATATCGACACCGGCGCGCCCGACTATGAAGCCTATGGCGGGCTGATTGCGAAGGACAACGACGATTTTTTCTACGAGAGCACCGTGTTCTGGCACTATTCCGGCGTCTGCTACGGAGACCCCGACTGGGAGAAGGATGTCGCTTTCGCGACCGGTCAGATATCCCAGGAACTCTTCGACAAGATTTTGGGCGAAGCCGGGTTTGCCGATCTCGACGCGTTGATCGCACGGATCGCCGTACTGGAAGCGCTAAACTGTAAGGATATCAAGGAGAAAGACGGCGGCTGCAAGGACGAATATAAAGAGCTGGCCGAGTTATTTGAACTGAGCAAGTTGATCACCGACGGCAGCAACCCACCCCCGGGTCAACGAACGATAACCGGCGTTGACGGCATCGGCGGCGTACCCGTTATTGTCTCTGGTGGTGGCGGTTCAGGCGGCCTGACTTCGGGTCCGAACTTTAATACCGGACGCCGTACCTGGATCGATATCTTGCCGGAGTAGTCCGGCCCCGACCAGTAACCAGCCCCGGCGTCGGCCGCCGGGGCATTTTAACGAGAGAGTACTTATGACTGCTTCAAGAGGATTTACGCTGATAGAGTTGATGATCGTGATTATCATTATCGGCCTTCTATTCGGCTTCGCGCTGCCGGCTTATCAAGACAGCATGTTGCGCGCACATCGCGCCGACGCGCAGGGATCGCTGCTCGATATCAGTGCGCGCGAGGAGCGTTTTATGGCACAGAACAATACTTATACCACCGATATCGCCGGGGCCACCGGGCTTAACCTGGGTTCTGCCGTCAGCCCCGCCGGATATTACAATCTCAGCATTGCCGCCTGCGGCGCCGGCACCATCGCCACTTGTTACGTGATCACCGCAGCCGCGACCGGCGGGCAAACCAACGACACCGATTGCGTGTTCATCGCTTTTGACAGCTTCGACGTCAAGTCGGGTACCACCGGCAACTGCTGGTAAGTATTTACTGAAAAATCCGCGCGCCGGGTTCTGTTACAATGACGGGCTTTAACAGAACCAGTCAACCAAACCATGACCAGAAAAGCGCTGGCCCTGATCTCGGGCGGTCTCGATTCATTGCTTGCCGCCCGCTTGATACAGCAACAGGGCATCGAGGTCGCGGGGATTAACTTCTTTACCGGTTTCTGCGTGGAAGGCCACACCCACGCAATCCGTAAACAGGACCGCAACAAGATCAAACGCAACAATGCGCTCTGGGTTGCCGAACAACTCGGCATCAAATTGCATATTGTCGATATCGTCGACGAATACAAAGATGTGGTGATCAACCCGAAGTATGGTTACGGCGCCAATCTGAACCCCTGCCTGGACTGCAAGATTTTCATGGTGCGCAAGGCACACCAGTGGATAAAACAGCATGACTTCGATTTCATCATTACCGGCGAAGTCATCGGTCAGCGCCCCAAATCCCAGCGTAAACGCTACCTGCCGGTGGTCGCCGCGGAATCGGGCGCCGACGACCTGCTGCTGCGACCGCTATGCGCCAAAAACCTGCTCGCAACCAGGCCCGAAACCGAGGGCTGGGTCGCGCGCGAGCAGTTGAAAGACTTTAGCGGACGTTCGCGTAAACCACAGATCGCCCTGGCGGCGCAATTCGGCTTTGAAGACTATGCCCAGCCTGCCGGCGGCTGTTGCTTTCTGACCGATAAAAGCTATTCGGTCAAGCTGCAGGATCTGTGGGACAACCGTGGCCAGCGCGAATACGAGCTCGACGACATCATGCTGCTCAAGGTCGGACGCCACATCCGTCCGAGCAGCGAATTCAAACTGATCATTGCGCGTGAAGAAGGCGAGAATAATTTCCTCAGCGGCTACAAACGTCAGTTCCAGACGATTAAAACGGTGAGCCATGCGGGCCCGCTGGCGCTGGTCGAAGGCCCGCTACTCAGCCCGCAGCAACTCGAACTCGCCTGCGCGATCACCGCTCGCTACAGCAAGGGTCGTGACGCCGATCTGGTGGAACTGCTGTGCAGTAACCGCGAACAGGACACCCGCACGATCCGGGTCAAACCGCTTGCCGCCGAACAGATCAAGCCGGACTGGGTTATCGTATGAGCGATATTGTCGAGCTCGATGCTCGTCGGCTGCTGTGCCCGATGCCGGTTATCCGCCTGCAGGATTGCCTGGCGAAGCAGGACAGTGGCGCCAAAGTCAGGATAAGCTGCACCGACCCGGGCACGATGAGCGATATACCGACCTGGTGCCGTATTAACGGTCATCAGGTGCTTGAGACCGAGCAGCAGGAGCACGAGTACATCTTCCTCGTGCAAAAGGCAGCCGATGGAGATTGAGCAGCGTTATAGAATCACGCAGCGGGTGACATTGACCGGGGCGGCGGTAAACTGCGGCCTGGCATGCCTGCAAATTACCTTTGGCCTGCTCGGCAAGTCGCAGGCGCTACTGGCCGACGGCTTTCATACCCTGTCCGATCTAAGCACCGACTTTATCGTGCTGTACGCCTCCAGGCGCGCCTCCAAAGCCGCGGACGCGGATCATCCCTATGGCCATGGCCGCATCGAAACCCTGGCCTCGATGCTGCTGGGCGCTATTCTGGCGATAGTCGGAATCGGTATCGGCATCCGCGGCGCGCAAAGTATCTTCAACCCGGTAGCGACCAATCCCGAGGCAATCACCATAGTATTCGCCTGCCTGGCTGTCGTCGCCAAGGAGAGTTTGTACCGCTACACCCTGCGTGCCGCACGCGCCACGCATTCCAGCATGCTCGAAGCCAACGCCTGGCATCACCGTTCGGACGCGCTGTCATCGGTCGTGGTGGTGATCGGCATTTCGGCACAATTGCTTGGAGTTGCGCACATGGACGCGGCGGCGGCGATCGTGGTCGCCGGCATGATTTCGTGGATGGGCTTTCGTCTCGGCCGCAAGGCATTGTACGAGTTGATCGATACCGGCCTCGATTTTGAACTGGTTGAAGACGTGCGTCAGGCGATGCTGGCAGACGCGAGCGTGGTCGGTATTCACAACCTGCGCTCGCGCTCGATGGGCGGGCTGGGTTATATCGATGCCCACCTCGAGGTCGATGCCAATCTCACCGTTTCGGAAGCGCATTACATCGCGCACAAGATTGAGCACCAGGTAAAGAAACAGTTCCCGAAAATTATCGACGTGCAGATTCATATCGACCCACTGGACGATGCCACCAAGGAATCGCTACTCGCCGGGTTGCCGCAGCGCAGTGTCATCGAAGCGGACCTGCAGCGCGCCTGGGAGGGCATCGGCGAGCGCGAGCAGGTCGTGCAGACCAAACTGCACTACCTGGATCGGCTTATCGAGGTCGACCTCGTACTACCGGCGTCGATGTGTACGCCGGACCATGCGGCCGGCATCGGCAAGCTGCAGGACGGGGCGGCAAGTCTCGACTACATCGGTAAAGTGAATATTTATTACCTGGACTAATTCGCACCTTTTTGGTGCATGCCTATTGAAAATTGTTTTAAAACCCTTCTATTTTGCACAATAAATTGGCATAACGGATTTATTGAGTACAATTCCCCTTCAGTTTATTACCCCCGATTTTGGAGATTGAATCATGTCTGCGTCCGATGTGTTGAGTACGATTAATGAGTACGGCGTTAAATTCGTCGATTTTCGCTTTACCGACACCAAGGGCAAGGAGCAGCATGTTTCGGTCCCGGCCCATACCATCGAGGAAGATACCTTCACCGAAGGTAAAATGTTCGACGGTTCTTCGGTTGCCGGCTGGAAGGGCATCAATGAATCCGACATGATTCTGATGCCGGATGCAGCCACCGCGGTACTCGACCCTTTCACCGACGAACCCACGATGAACATCACCTGTAACGTGGTCGAGCC
>PVMS01156594.1_pt1 | contig 16845 bp, 13 predicted proteins | sample 1853461 | NCBI WGS metagenome assembly PVMS01 (sample SAMN08582032, study PRJNA380276) | Marine sediment metagenome, whole genome shotgun sequencing project. | isolation source: ocean sediment barecode stripped | collected 2017 | reverse complement strand
TCTTGCCTGTGTCCGATCTCGGACACAGGCAAGAAAGCAGACCGGTCAAAGGACCAAAATGTTACGTGATAATTCATATTATTTCCTTAATCGATTTCTTGGGACATACGTGCACGCACACACCGCATCCGCTACACAGAATGGGATCAATACTAACATTTTCTTCCTCTTTATTAAAAATAAGCGCAGGACATTCAAAATAATCGATGCAAAAAGTACAACCGTCACAGTTGTCGTCGACTTCTACCTGAATACGCGGCTGTTCGGACCTGTCTTTCCAAAGCCGGTCAATAAGACATGGATGCCTTGATATTACAACTGCCGGTCCATGCTCCCTGCTGTATTTTATGGCCTCTTTGACCAGGGTTGTAAATTCATCCTGATTGTAAGGATCACCCTCTTTGCAAAATTTCACTCCACATCCTTCAACAAGAGTCTTTATGTCGACGGAATCGAGCGACTCCCCCCCGGCGCCCAGCCCGCTGGCCGGTGTCGGCTGATTACCGGTCATGGCTGTGGTCCGGTTGTCAAGAATCACCAGAACAAAACGTACCTTCTGAACCACCGCGTCGATAAGGGCCGGGACCCCTGCATGAAAAAATGTGGAATCCCCAATTGTCGCCACAATGTCTGGTCGTTTTTTTTCATTTTTGTAGGCATGATAAAATCCGGCGGCTTGACTGACGGCAGCCCCCATGCATAGTACGGTGTCCACCGCACCAAGATTTAATCCGAGGGTATAGCAACCAATATCACTGGTATATATTCCTTTTGGTGCTGCCTTCTTTATAGCGAAAAAGCTTGCCCGATGCGGACAGCCCGCACAGAGCGTCGGCCGTATTCCAGGCTCGGATGGCAGATCAATTTTCTCTGTATGAACACCAGCAAATTCGCTGACGATTTTTTGAATGATTTCAGGTAGAAGTTCTCCAACCATCGGCACAGAATTCGTCAACTTCCCCTTGACAGAATACCGGTCCGCCAGCTGCAGCTCAATGACACCGGTTGTCTCTTCAATGACCAGAATTTCATCATAGGTATCCTTCAAATGTGTGATGAATTCCGTATGCAGGGGATACGGCTGCAGTACCTGGTACAGAGGGATGACGTCCCAAATGTTTAGATCTTTCATTATTTCTTGGGTATGGGCCGCCGCGACACCGGATGCAACCACAGCTTTTTGAGCAGTTGTCTCGACATTGAGCCTGACAGGTGCAGTTTTCTGGTAAAAGGAAAGGGCTTTAAGTTTTTTCTCCAGCTCCTGATGCAAATGAAAACGGAATTTAGGTGTTGCGGCCCAACGCGCCGGGTCCTTTTTAAAATCAACTTCCATTTCGCACTGCTGGATATCCCCAAGCATAATATCCTGGCGAGCATGACAAACCCTCGTGGTCGGACGTATCATTACAGGAATTTCAAAGGTCTCCGAAAGCTCGAAGGCCATAGCCACCATTTCTTTTGCCTGCATGGGGGAGTCCGGATCGAGCACAGGTATCTTTGCCATCATCGCCATAAGTCTGCTGTCCTGTTCTGTTTGTGAAGAGTGCGGCCCCGGATCATCAGCGCTGACCACTAAAAATCCGCCCTTAACGCCAAGGTATGCAGCGCTCATAAGAGGATCGGATGCCACGTTTAATCCAACCTGCTTCATACTGACCGCTGAACGCAGCCCGGCCATGCTGCCGGCATAAGCGATTTCAAAAGCGACTTTCTCGTTCACCGCCCACTGGGCATGCCTTGAGTCCGAACTTTCTTTTTGCATGGCAACAAAGGAAGACAGAATCTCGGAAGCCGGGGTGCCTGGATATGACGTTGCCATAACACAACAGTTTTCCATCAGCCCTCGCGCTATCGCCTCATTTCCCAGCATTAATTTTCGCTTGCCCACTGAATTCCTCCAGTTAACCCGAATCGCTATTTTGAACTGCATTGCGGTCTTTTTCTAAATTGTCTATCCATTTCCTGACGCGATCCTTACCATAAGCCTCTTCCCAGGCCGTCAAAATGACATCCACCGGTATATCTGCATACGTTCCATGAAATTCCAAATATTCCATGAACTGTTTTTTTCCCATGTCATAGGCGTGGAAAATGGAATCTTCGCGACCATTGAATTCAAGGGGAACTACATTATGCTTGCGGCATAATTCAACATTAAACGTTGGTGTCGCTTTGACCCACCGGCCTAACAGGTAAAATTCCGTAAACGCGTGATAGACAAACAGATCTGATCCTATATATTCAAGAAGCTTTTTGGTGGCCAAATGATTTCGCACCGTGGCAAAACCAACCCTGGACGGGATACCACATGCCCTTCCAAGGGCGCACAGGAGCGACGCTTTACTCACACAGAATCCACGGCCACTTTTGAGTACATTGCTTGCACGGTAATGCTCGGGAAGATAGAACGGATAATACGGATCATACCAGATATCGTCACGTACCACATAATAGAGTTTTACGGCATTATCTACCGGGTCTCCACCCACGTCACTGACGGTATCATTTGCATATTCGACAATCTTTTCATGGTCACTATCAATGATTGTGGTAGGCGAGAGATACTTATTATCCATTTGATCCATATTTTCACCTCTTTTAAAGTGGGTCTTAGATTATCATCTTATTCCCCATCACTAATTGAGAAGTTACACAAATTTCTCGTTTTTACTCGCCCATATTTCTACCTGATATTTATTTTTTGTCAAAGGATTGTTAACTGCGGCTTCGATCTATTTTATATATCCACTCTACTCCACCTTGATTAAAGATTCATTTATACTTTTAACATTTGTGAATTATTATAAAAAATATACATTTATTGTATTTTTTTCTTGACATACATTAAAAAATATACTCTTATTCGGATAAAGTGGATTAAAGTGGTTAATATTGGTGAAATATGTTCAGAGGAAGCTCATTTCATACCATAGATTCAAAAGGGCGTATAATAATACCGACCAGGTTCCGTGACGTCATAAAGGGCGGGGGATCAAACGGTACAATGATTTCCAGGATGGACGGAGGGCTTGTTGCCTATACCGTTGATGAGTGGCGTAATATTGAAACCCGCATATTGTCCCTTGCTGAAAAAAGCGAAAGCATGCGCCGGTTCAGAATGGTTTTTATTGGAGGATCATTTGAATGTTCCTGCGACAAACAGGATCGTATCCTGATACCGCCGATCTTGAGAGAGTATGCGGAGTTTAACAAGGAAATTGTACTTATAGGCGTCCTTGATCATTTTGAAATCTGGTCACGTGAAAAGTGGGAAATGGAAAACATGCATCTACAAGAAGACATGAAAAAGGAGGACGTAAGAAACGAAATTGCAAAATTAGGACTATAATTCCATGCCGTTCAAACATATCCCTGTAATGCTGCCTCAAGTGCTACACTACCTTAACTGTAAACAGGGCAAAATCTATGTTGACTGCACCCTTGGGGGCTCGGGGCATGCCAGGGCTATTTGTGAAAAAATTGTCCCGGATGGGGTTCTTATAGGAATAGATCAAGATATTGATGCGATCCAAAACGCAACAAAGGTTCTGAAACAGTACGATTTGTCCATACACCTGTTTCACGAAAACTTTGTTCATCTTCCTGAGCTCCTTAGACAATTGAGAATCGCTGCGGTGGACGGCATTCTTCTTGATCTTGGAATTTCACTTCATCAACTCGAATCGAGCGGTCGGGGTTTTAGTTTCAATAAAGAAGAGCCGCTCGATATGCGGATGAACATAGAGGCGAGTACAAAAGCTGAAGATTTAATAAACAGCATGGAGGAAAAAGCCTAAGAAATATTTTTCAAGAATACGGAGAAGAGCGCTGGGCAGGGCAAATAGCAAGAAAAATAGTGAAGCAAAGGCAGCGTAAAGCAATCAGATCTAGTGCAGAGCTGGCACAAATCATATGTGATGCTGTGCCTAAGAAAGCATCATTTAATCAAAAAATTCATCCCGCTACACGAGTGTTCATGGCCCTTAGAATCGCTGTCAACAGAGAGCTTGAAAGACTCGATTTGTTCATGGAAAACGTTGCGGATCTCCTAAACCCCAAAGGTCGTCTCTGTGTTCTATCTTTTCACTCCCTTGAAGACCGGATTGTAAAACATCGAATAAAGGCACTGGAAAAGACGTGTGTATGTCCACCCGACTTCCCGAAATGTGTCTGCACTCAAAAAAAGATTGTTCGTTCTTTGACGAAAAAAGTGGTGCGTCCCACAAAAGACGAGATTGAAATAAATCCCATGGCAAGGAGCTCAAAACTAAGAGCCTTTGAAAAAATATAATGGCACGAGAAGTCCGTAAAAATATCCGCAAGCCGAAGACAACGATGATATGGATCATTTTCATGGCCATGTTTATTGCTGAGCTCCTTATATATACCTGGTGTCGGGTACAATATGTCGGTATTGGATATGAAATATCAAAAGCTGCTCATCATCTTCAGGAGCATATAAAATTACAAAATAACTTAAAGATTGAACTGGCAAGCCTGAAATCACCCGATCGAATCGCAAAAATTGCAAAAAACCAGCTCGGTCTTAAAACGCCCACTCCTGCACAGGTGATTATTATTCCATGAAACCCGTTGAGAAAAAAAAGATAAGATTTCGCATTATCATAATTGGTTCCTTCTTTAGCGTCTTTTTTACGATAATTGGCGCCAAGGCGGTTTATCTTCAGATTTTTTGCGGTCCATGGCTGTCTCAAAAAGCAGCAAATCAATACGAAGCATCTTTCAAATCTTCCGAAAAGCGCGGAACTATATACGATACGAATCTTAAGGAAATGGCTGTCAGTGTCGATGTTACATCAATTGCAGCCCACCCTGGACAAATTAATGATGCGCGGGCAATGGCAAAATCACTTGCAGGAATCTTGAAAATTGACAGCAAAGAACTTATTAAAAAACTTTCATCTGACAAAAAGTTTGTATGGATCAAACGTCGAGTCACTCCCAAGGAAACCGAAGCAGTCAGGAATCTTAAAATTGCCGGTATCGATTTCATTCCTGAGCACAACCGTTTCTATCCAAACAAAATGCTCTCCGCTCAGATTCTCGGATTTACAAATATCGATGACCACGGCATAGAAGGTATTGAATTCTATTATGACGCCCATCTTAGAGGCCCCACCTCCAAATTTACGGTTTTAAAAGATGCTCTTGGTCGCGGTTTTGATGCTGAAAAAAGGAGAGTTTCGAAATTTCGTGGCAACAATCTTATCCTTACCATTGACAGCACAATCCAATACATTGCCGAAAAAGCACTTGAAGAAACGGTTACAGAATTTTCAGCAAAATCCGGAATGGCAATCATAATGGCGCCCAAGACAGGGGCTATTTTGGCAATGGCCCACTTTCCCTTTTTCAACCCCAATGCCTTTAATGGCTTTGACAAAAAACTATGGAGAAACAGGATCATAACCGACCCCTTTGAACCAGGCTCAACCATGAAGATTTTCAGTGCGGCAGCGGCAATAGAGTCCGGCAATGCCTTCCCTAACAGTATATTTTTTTGCGAAAACGGAGCTTACAAGATCGGACAAGAGGTTGTTCACGATACCCGCCCCTATGGATGGCTTTCTTTGCAACAGATCATTAAACATTCAAGTAACATAGGTGTTGTCAAAGTCATCGAAATCACTGGGCCTGAATCTCTTTACAAAACGCTTCGCGATTTTGGTTTCGGATCAAAGACCGGAATAGACTGCCCCGGGGAAACCTCTGGCAGCCTCTCGCCCTTTAAGCAATGGGCAAAGATTGATGCAGGAACAATATCCTTCGGCCAGGGAATTTCGGTGTCCGCCCTCCAGCTCGCTTCAGCTGCATCTGCCATAGCCAATGAAGGGTTACTCATGAAGCCTTATATTGTCCAGGCGATTACAGATCAGAATGGACATCTGCTAAAAAGCTTCGAGCCCCGAATTGTCAGAAGGGTTGTTTCGGAAAAGACAGCAAGGACTTTAGTGCGAATAATGCAAACCGTTATTACCAAAGGCGGCACCGGGGTAAAGGCCGCCATTGAAGGGTATACCGTCTGCGGCAAAACTGGAACCGCCCAGAAAATAGACGAAAAAGGCGAATACTCCGACGGGAAATTCATATCATCTTTTGTCGGATTTGCACCTGCTGAAAAGTCGGAAGTCGTGATTCTGGTCGTCATTGACGAACCCCAGGATCAACATTATGGGAGCATTGTTGCTGCCCCTGTATTCAGAAAGATTGCCCATAAAATCCTCAGCTATATGAACATACCGCCCAAGAGTAAAACTAACAGACTAATTGTATCTCTGGGAAACGAGACAAGTGGATGAAACTTTCGAGTTTACTAAAATCTATAACACCTACAAGCCTGCACGGCATCAGGGCTGAGCGCGACGGTCAGATTGTAGAGATTAAGGGCGCAGGATCACGTGCAATACGACCTTTGCCATATGACCTGTCGCCGGACCCTGAAATAGGATCCGTCCATTACAGGGCCCAGGACGTTCAACCTGGTGGACTGTTTATTGCCATACAGGGCCTTGAAGCAGATGGCCATGATTACATTGATGAAGCATTGGCAAGGGGCGCATCAGCAATTGTAACTCAGAAACCGATAAAAAGAGAATCCATAATAATAGAGGTTGAAAACTCCAGAAAGGCCCTTGCAGCAATTTCGGGCCGGTTCTTTTCAAACCCTTCGGGAAAACTTACTTTAGTCGGGATAACCGGCACCAACGGTAAAACAACAATAGCATTTCTGGTCGAGCGAATACTTTTTGAAGCTGGTATCAATGCCGGTGTCATCGGAACTTTAAATTACCGGTATTCCGGGAAAACTTATAAAAACCCCATGACAACGCCCGAATCCCTTGATCTCCAAAAGATCTTGGCGGAAATGCTCAAAAACGGCATCACCCATGTTGTCATGGAAGTTACTTCCCATGCCATTGACCTATACAGGGTTTACAATTGCAGATTTGATCTTGGTGTCTTTACCAACCTGACCCAGGACCACCTGGATTATCACGGAGATATGAATTCCTACTGGTCCTGCAAAAAAAGAATGTTTACGGAAATCCTCGGTTCAGAATCCGGAAATGGCCGGATTTTAGCGGTAATCAATCGCAATGATGAAAGAGGAAAAGAACTTATAAAGATACTCGAAGCAAGCATCGGAAAAACGTCCGTTCTTTCCACAGGCTTTTCGGGCAATAACAGTATTCGGCCCCAGAGTTTCGAACACGACCTTACCGGTATTAACGGTATAATTTCTACGCCGGTCGGCACTTTTGAATTAAAATCACTCCTGGTTGGACAACATAATCTGGAAAATATTCTCAGCGCCACGGGTGTAGGTGTTGCCCTCGATCTTTCCCTCGACTCCATCAGAGCCGGCATTGAAGCGGTTTCCGCAGTACCGGGACGTCTTGAATCTATTCCCAATGATATGGAACGGTTTGTGTATGTTGATTATGCCCACACTCCAGATGCTCTCGAAAATGTTCTATCTGCTTTAAAATCAACGGCCCTTGGTAGAATCATCTGCGTATTTGGTTGCGGCGGCGATCGGGACAAAGCTAAACGGCCACAAATGGGTCAAATAGCTGGAAGGCTCTCTGATCTCACCATTATTACATCTGACAATCCCCGAACAGAGCCGCCCATGGAAATCATCGACCAGATTCTTTCTGGAGTGCAAAAAGCGGCATCGCACGCCTTTTTGCCATCGGACCTGATAAAAGGTTTTCAAAAAAAAGGATATTCAGTCGAACCCGATCGCAAAACCGCCATACAACTTGCAATTACGACATCCCGACCGGGCGATACCGTTCTGTTCGCGGGCAAGGGGGATGAAACGTATCAAATCATAGGAAACAATACTATTAACTTTGATGACAGAATAGAGGCAAAAATAGCACTATCCAAGTCAGGTGATATAAACTTCCAGTTCAAAACTCAGAACACTTCGGAATCTGGAACCCGAAAACCGAATCCATGGACCACTCCTGAAATCCTTGAGGCAACAGGCGGAGAACTCTTGAGCGGAGATATAAAACAATCTTTCTCAGGAATATCCACTGACTCGCGTAGGATAACTGCGGATGACCTCTTCGTTGCAATTAAGGGAGACAACCAAGACGGCCACAGTTTTACCGGCGATGTCATCAGACAAGGTGTTTGCGGCCTTATGATACACAAAAACAAAGCCGATAAACCGCCCGGCATAGAATGTCAAAAGAAAGGTGTTGATCGTATAAAAGTAAACAACACAACCCGGGAGTTGGGCGACCTCGCCGCATTTAATCGAAAACGATCAAATGTTTCGGTGGTTGCTATAACAGGCTCAAACGGCAAAACAAGCACACGGAAGATGACCGCGGGAGTTGTTGCCCGGTACTTTGATACCCTATCGACCATCGGAAATTTAAACAACGAAATCGGGCTTCCATTGACCCTGCTTAATCTAAACCACAACCACAAGTGGGCTGTCGTTGAGCTCGGCATGAACAGGCCCGGTGAAATTAAGCGGCTCGCAGAAATCTGTTCACCCGAAGTCGGTGTAATCACTAACATTGGTCCTGCTCACCTTGAAGGATTGGGCTCTCTTGATGCGGTCATGCATGCCAAGGGCGAACTGTTGGAGAAAATCAAGCCTTCCGGCACAGCTATCCTGAATGCGGATGACCCGAGACTGATGCAGCTGGCGGAAAACACCTCCAGGGATGTCTTGCTTTTCGGACTCTCAGAAAATGCCATGGTAAGAGCCCGGACCAAAATGGAAAAAGGGCTGGGTCTCTCTTTCACCCTGGTGCTGCCAGCGGAAACTATTACAGTCGATCTCAAAACCCCGGCCGAATTCATGGTTTCAAATGCACTTGCTGCGGCAGCAGTAGGATATTGTCTCGGTTTAACCGCCAAGGAAATCAAAGAAGGTCTCGAAGATTTCGAACCGGTTCAGGGAAGAATGAATATCCATAAAACTCGTAAAGGAATCAATATAATCGACGATACATATAATGCCAATCCAGGTTCCATGACGGCAGCCATTAAAACTCTTAACTCGTTAAAGGGAAATAACAGGGGCGTTCTTGTAGCTGGCGATATGCTTGAACTCGGAAATCATGCGGAGTCTTTGCACCGCAAAATCGGCTCAATATCCGCCAGGTCAAACATCTCACGGCTTTATGTCACTGGCCAGTTCGCCGAATCCGTTGCGGCAGGCGCCCGTGACGAAGATATGAATTCCATGGATATTTTTGTAGGCTCCAAGGACGAGATTTTTGAAGGCATCACAGGCTGGATAGGCCCTGGCGACTGGGTTCTGGTAAAGGGTTCCAGGGGAATGCGCATGGAAGAGATCGTGGAAAAACTAAAGGCTTGGGCTGGCGACTAAAACTACAAATTATGTAAAATTTTAGCCCTTTGAAAACATTGTCGCATTCATATAATCCGGTTTTAAACCGTGTCAAACTCGTACATAAGTGAGCGTAAAGAAAGAACAGGTGAAATCTTGTTTATAAAAGCCGATTATGATGCGCACATTATTAAACTCACAGTTAAAGTTTGCTATTTTGCTGTTCATTCTTAACGCTCTCTAATGCACTCAAACAGTGACCCGCTTTAAAACCGGATCACCTGAATGCTTGTGGAACACGTTTTTCAAAAAACTTAATTAATACCAAATTATCAAATAACCATATTATGCTATATCACCTATTATATCCGCTTCATACAACCATATCGGTTTTTAATGTCTTTCGGTACATTACATTCCGGACCATCTATGCCAGTCTGACGGCTTTTTTGATCTGTTTTATTCTGGGACCTTGGGTTATTCGAAAACTGAGCCACCTTCAGGTAGGACAGTATATCAGAGAAGACGGTCCTGAATCCCACCACAAAAAGGCCGGGACCCCGACAATGGGCGGAACGCTGATCATTTTCTCAATAACGGTCTCCACACTCCTCTGGACTGATTTAACCAATCGTTACATTTGGATAGTCCTTCTGGCTACCATAGGCTACGCCTGTATCGGTTTCATTGACGACTATTTCATGCAAATCAAAAAGCGGAACAAGGGATTAAAAGGAAGAAGCAAATTTCTGCTCCAGGCAATCCTGGCAATTGTAACTGGAGCCCTGGTCTACTCATCCTCGGACTTTTCCACCAGTGTTACTATACCGTTTTTTAAAAAAATATCACCGGATCTCGGATGGGGGTATATACTGTTTGCTGCGCTTATTATTATCGGAACATCAAATGCGGTCAATCTCACAGACGGCTTAGATGGTCTTGCAATCGGACCTATAATCATTGCTTCGGTAACATATTTGGTCTTTGCCTATGTAGCCGGACATTTTAAGATCGCCGATTACCTTCAGATCAATTACGTTGCAGGAAGTGGAGAATTAGCCATTTTCTGCGGATCTCTGGCCGGAGCCGGGCTCGGATTTCTGTGGTTCAATACATACCCGGCACAAATTTTTATGGGGGATGTCGGATCCCTCGCCCTGGGCGGAGCGCTAGGTACTGTGGCCGTCATCACTAAGCAGGAAATACTGCTGGTTCTGGTCGGTGGGATCTTTGTTATTGAAACATTATCTGTTATTTTTCAGGTCGGTTTCTTCAAGATGACAAACGGCCGCAGGATCTTTAAAATGGCCCCCCTTCACCACCATTTTGAACTCAAGGGGTGGCCGGAACCCAAGGTCATTGTTAGATTCTGGATAATTGCAATTGCATTGGCGCTAATCTCTATGAGTACGCTGAAAATTAGATAAAAATGAATCTTGCTCAAAAAAATATTCTTATTGTCGGTCTCGGCGTATCAGGCATTGCCGCGGCACGGTTTGCCAAGAACAAAGGTGCAAACGTAACCGTAACAGATATTGCCGGTGAAAAAGAGCTGGCTCCCTACGCACCCATAGCACACAAACTGGGCGCCGCAATGGAACTTGGGCGGCACAACATCGAAACTTTTGAACGTGCTGACCTTATCGTGTTAAGCCCCGGGGTTCCACATACCATCCTGCCGATAAAACGGGCCGAAGCAAAAGGAATCCCAATATTGGGTGAGATAGAGCTTGCTGCGAGATTTATCCGGGAACCCATAGTCGCTGTAACCGGCACCAATGGTAAGACCACAACAACCGAGCTTTTGGGCGACATGCTCAAAAACTCAGGGCTTAAGATTTTTGTGGGTGGAAATATTGGCAACCCTTTGATCGACTACGCAGATAAAGGAGAATCAGCCGAAATCGTCGTAGCCGAAGTAAGCAGTTTTCAACTCGATACAATCGATACCTTCAGGCCGAGAGTCGGTGTTCTGCTGAATATTAGCGCCGATCATCTGGACCGTTATCCCGATTTTGAAGCATATGCCAGCTCCAAGGCCGGATCTTTGAAAACCAGCAAGAAGGCGACGCTGCTGTCATTAATGTTTCTGATCCACTCGTCCGTTCAATAAGCAAGGGGCTTAAAGCAAGGAAATTGCCCTTTTATCACCAGGGCAACGAACTGGATGAAACCAGGGAAGGTGCGGTCATAAGTTGGGGTGATTCGCAAACTCCTCCGTCCATAACGATTCACACAAAAGAAAACCCCAAAATATCTCTTGATCTTTCCCGGATCAACCTTCCGGGCCTACACAATATTGAAAATGTGGCGGCGGCATCACTCGCAGCCCTGGCTGTTGGCGGTACTTTTGCAGGTGTACAGTCAGCCCTTAATGATTTTAAGGGGCTTTCCCATCGGCTGGAATATGTCGCCACCATTAATGACATCCGTTTTGTCGACGATTCAAAGGCGACAAACGTAGACGCGGTAGCAAGAGCTCTTGAAGCCTTCAACAAACCTGTAATTCTTATTATGGGCGGACGTGATAAGGGCGGAGAATTTCAAGCACTTAAGAAACTGGTTCATCAGCACACCAAAAAACTAATCATTATGGGAGAAGCAAGGGATAGCATTAAATCTGCTCTTAAGGATGCTTGTACGGGAGGAGCGCAAACCACATCCACAATGGAGGCTGCGGTCCTTTTATCATATCATGCGGCAGTCCCCGGAGATATCGTGCTCTTATCTCCCGCCTGTTCGAGCTTTGACATGTATAGCAGCTATGCTGAGCGTGGGGATGCTTTCTGCCGTGCGGTAGACAATCTAAATAAACCGTAACACTTTAGTTTTTTAATAAGATTATCGCTTCAGGTATAATTAAATTTTTACTGAAAAAACTCGTGGATAACGGCTCGTAATGAAAAAAGGCAACACCAGCGACAATCAAAATTTTAGGGCGGTTCGAGGACAGCCCCTTAATTACGATGTCAAGCTCCTGTTTCCAGTTCTTTTTCTGGTAGGGATAGGGATTGTGCTTGTTTTCAGCGCAAGCTCCGCACTTGCCTTGAAAAAATTTGGAACCGACTCCTATTTTTTAAAAAAACAGGCGCTTTTCGCTCTATTGGGTGTTGTTGCCCTGGTAATTTGCAGACATTTTCCATATCGGTTTTTGCGTTATTTGGCATACCCGCTGCTCATACTGGCGTTGGTTTTCCTTGCTGCGATCCAGATTCCCGAATTCGGATATTCGGCAGGAGGTGCAATTCGATGGTTTCGCTTTAAAAGCTTCACTTTTCAGCCTTCTGAGTTAGCCCGTTTTTCAATGATAATCTATCTGGCTTACTCCATGAGCAGAAAAATGGATAAAATTAAGGATTTCTATGTAGGTTTTTTACCCCATGCCCTGGTCTTCGGCATGTTTGCCGCTCTGATTATTATTCAGCCCGACTTCGGTTCAGTGGTAATTTTAGGCGCCGTTTTCTGGATTATGCTTTTTGCCGGGGGAGTTCGAATTTCACATCTGATGGCGTCATTGTTTCTGATAATCCCCATAACATATTATTTAGTGGTCAATGCGGAATATCGGATAAAACGGATCATGAGTTTTCTGAACCCCTGGCAGTATCCGTCGGATGAAGGCTACCAGATTGTCCATTCCCTCATGGCTTTTGGTACAGGGGGAATATGGGGCACCGGTATCGGGAAAGGCTACCAGAAGCTCTTCTATCTTCCCGAACCTCATACCGATTTTATCTTCTCTGTTATCGGGGAAGAACTCGGACTGTTGGGAGTTCTTACTATCCTGGGGCTTTATGTCTTGATCTTCTGGAGGGGAATCTCAATTGCCAGAAACAGCCGGGATTCATTTGGATCATTCGTTGCAATCGGACTTACAACCGCCATAGGCCTTCAGGTTTGCGTTAATACGGGTGTTGCCCTTGGACTCCTGCCGACTAAAGGGCTCACCCTACCCTTTTTGAGTTACGGAGGCACATCCCTTTTGATAAATATGGCATCCATAGGGATACTAATGAACATCGGAGCAGCTAAAAAAGTTATTACAATGCCTAAGGTAAAAAGCAACTAAATACAAAGCACCTATGGAACAAAACGACAATACAGACCGGAATACTAAAACGCATAGTTCAACATACCAGGCGCCAAGCGCATTACGCTTTGTCATCGCCGGTGGAGGAACAGGAGGCCATCTTTTCCCTGGCATTGCCATTGCTCAGGAATTGATGGCCAGGAACTCGAAAAATAGCGTCATATTTGTCGGCACAGGAAAGCCCATTGAAGTCGATATGTTATCAAAAATCGGTTTTGAACATAAGCGTATTACAGTGGAAGGCATCAAGGGGCTGGGGTGGTGGAAGAAGGCCGTGTCAATCTCGAAAATACCAAAGGGAATATTTGAATCTCTCATGATCCTTAGACGTTACAGACCGGATCTGGTAATTGGCGTCGGTGGTTACGCGGCAGGGCCCCTGGCCATAGGAGCGTGGCTTTTGGGTATTAAAATCGTCCTCCACGAACAGAATATTCTGCCGGGAATGACAAACCGGATCTTGTCCCGTCTTGCCGACCGGATATATGTTTCGTTCAATGATACGCCAGCCGGCTTAAACCCCGGAAAAGTACGTTTTGCCGGAAATCCCGTACGCAAAGAAATTTTACAATGCGCAAGGGATCAAAAAGTTGGTCATAATGCCGATCCCGAACCCGGAAGGCGTTTTACAGTTCTGATTATAGGCGGCAGCCAGGGGGCTCACAGCATAAACATGGCGCTTCTGGAAACCATAGAACACATCAATGGAAAAAATGGGCTTTTCTTTGTGCATCAAACAGGACCCCAGGATGAAGCAATAGTAAAAAATGCTTACATGCTCCGCGATATCCCCTGCAAGGTTCAGGCATTTTTTACTGATATGGCCCGGCAATATCAAAATGCCGATCTTGTTATATGCCGGGCAGGCGCGACAACAGTGGCGGAAGTAACAGCCATTGGAAAAAGTGTTATTTTCATACCGTTCCCTTTTGCTGCTGACAACCATCAGGTTTTAAATGCGCGATCACTGGAAAAACACGGGGCCGCCGAAATGATTCTCGAAAAAGATCTCAACAGCAAAGCCCTTGCCGAACGAATTAATTATTATGCTTCAAACCCGGAGGACCTCCATCTAATGGCGTCACGGGCTAGGAGTCTTGGCCGTCCCGATGCGGCGGCTTTTATTGTTGATGATTTTTATAAACTCATTAACCCGGATTAACTAAATGTATCTTAAAAAATATCACATCCACTTTGTCGGAATCGGCGGTATCGGAATGAGCGGTATTGCAGAACTCCTCCTCAACCTCGGCTACAAAGTATCGGGATCTGACTCCAGTCCATCAGACCTTACCCGGAGCCTGGAAAGCCTTGGCGGTATTATATTTGAAGGGCATTCTGAAGAGCAAATTCAAGGAGCGGATGTTGTTGTAACATCATCGGCAATCAGCCCCGAAAATCCTGAAGTTGCCGCTGCCGATCAAGCATCAATCCCTGTAATACCAAGGGCCGAAATGCTCGCCGAGCTTATGCGTTTAAAGTACAGTATAGCGATTGCAGGTGCACACGGTAAAACGTCGACCACCTCGATTATCGCCTCCGTGCTGAATAAAGGAGGCCTCGATCCTACGGTGGTTATAGGTGGAAAACTCAAAAGCATCGGTTCAAATGCCCTACTTGGAGAAGGCGATTTTATCGTTGCTGAAGCTGATGAAAGCGACGGTTCTTTTCTCAAAATGTCACCCACCATAGCCGTTGTAACAAATATTGATCGGGAACACCTCGATTATTACAAAGACTTGAATGAAATAAAAGAGGTCTTTTTAAGCTTTATTGACAAAATACCTTTTTACGGCCTGGCGGTCCTTTGCCTGGACGACGAGCCGATCCAGGACCTCATACCGAACATTCATAAACGTTTTACTACCTATGGAATGAGTAATCAGGCCGATTTCCAAGCCAGAAACGTTATTCCCAAAGGGCTAATGAGCGGGTTCCAGGTTTATCACCTTGGGAAGTTGCTGGGAGAAATCACTTTGAATCTTCCCGGTATACATAGCGTTTACAATGCCCTGGCAAGCATTGCCGTTGGGATTGAGCTAAATATCCCCTTTGATGTTATCAAGTCCGCTCTGCAAACCGTCGAAGGAGTGCAGCGCAGACTGGAAATTAAAGGAAAAATAAATGGTGTAACCGTTGTGGACGACTATGGTCATCACCCCACGGAAATCAAGGTCACGCTTCAGGCCGCCAGGACAAGCTGGCCCGATAAGCGTATCGTTGCTGTATTTCAACCGCACCGCTACACCAGAACCCATTCGCTTTTTGATGACTTCACGCGGGCGTTTTACCAGTCGGATTTGCTTGTAGTTCTTCCCATATATTCTGCAGGAGAAAAAAAGATAAAGGGGGTCGACGGCCATACCTTGTTTGAGGGAATCCGGAGCCATGGACACAGGGAAGTCGTATATTTGCAAGATTTCGAAGAAGCTGTTTCGCATCTGAAAAAAATTCTAACCCCGGGCGATATTCTGCTTACCCTGGGCGCAGGTGATGTTTGGAAAGTCGGAGAAACTGTACTGGCTGAACTGTCAGACTGAGGAATTGAAGAATTTGGAACATATATTTGATGGACTAGTCAAAAGTTTTTCTCGAACAACATTGAGCTTATGGCACTGGATCATGATTCAATAAAATGGCTTGCAAGCCATTTCGGCGGCAACGTCAAATTTGACGAACCGATGTCCAGGCACACATCATTACGTGTCGGCGGGCCGGCCGAGGCTTTTGTTATCCCTGAGAATATTGAAGACCTGAAGGGGCTGATCAAATGGTCATGGCAACATAAACTTCCATACCTGATCGTCGGCGACGGCACCAATCTTATAGTCAAGGATAGCGGCATAAATGGAATTGTGGTCGTGCTGACAAAGTGTCTTAAAACAATTGCTCAAACAGGTACTGGAACAGACGGAGTTATTGTTACTGCCATGGCGGGCGCCCGATTACGAAACCTTTGTTCATTTGCCCTGGAAAGGGGTCTTGAAGGGATTAATTTTGCCGTCGGCATTCCTGGTACCATCGGCGGGGGAATTATGATGAATGCCGGCACAGTCCATGGCGCCATGGAAAACGCCCTTGAATCCATAAATGTTCTGCTGCCGACGGGCCGGTCCCAAAGAATTAAAAGAGAAAAGCTTAATTTTTCTTACCGGAATCTTTCATTTAACAATGAAAGACTTGATAGTTATCAGGGACATCCCATTGTATTGGAAGGCTGCTTCTGCCTGCGTTCTTCGGATCCTGAAAAACTGAAAAAAGAGGCCCAGGCAATTTTGAAAACACGCAAGGAAAGACAGCCGGCAGGTTTGCCAAGTGCGGGATGTTTTTATAAAAACCCTGTATACGGCAAAACAGCCGGCTGTCTTTCCTTGCGTGTTTTCAAAATTGCCTGGGCCTCTTTTTTCAG
>PVMS01124052.1_pt1 | contig 16849 bp, 17 predicted proteins | sample 1853461 | NCBI WGS metagenome assembly PVMS01 (sample SAMN08582032, study PRJNA380276) | Marine sediment metagenome, whole genome shotgun sequencing project. | isolation source: ocean sediment barecode stripped | collected 2017 | reverse complement strand
GGAGATTTCACTCAAGCCAGAACGCGTGTGGGCATTTCCATTTCTACAGTTACTCGGCATCGGATTGGCGCTTGCGAGTCTGGCGTTCATTATGAAGCGACTGCAGTTCGCACTAATTGATCTTCGCTATGTTCCATATTTTCTCAGCGTCGGTTTTGTGGTGGCCACGGTCATGGCCATCACCACCGGCCTGAACGTACACCCTGATGAAGTGGTGCACCTGGCCGCCGTCGACTACTACGCAACCACAGCTTACCGCCGACTCTCAATGCACCCGAAATTGCATCCAGCTATAGTATTTACGGGCACACGCGCCTGAGTGATTTTGACGTGTATTACCAGCTGGCCGGCTATTTCCAGGCCATTCCCAAACTTTTTGATGCCACTTCTTTACGGGGTGCCCGCCTATTCGGTCTGGTCATTTTTGCGCTACTTATCGCCTTTAGCTTCTACCAGAAAAATTTTCGACCTTTCGCCCTACCATTACTGTTTAGCGCACAAATCTGGTACCTGTACAGTTACACCAACTCAGATGGTTTCGCACTCGCGCTTACTTTATTTGTCGCGTATCAGGCCGCCAGTTCGAACAGCCTGCTCACACGGTTTTTATGTGAACACCAGCCCGCGAAATTCGCGCTTACCGCAATCGGCCTGGGTCTGATGTTAGGGGCAATGTTGCTACTCAAACCGAACTACTACTTTTTTACCCTGTTTCTGGGCCTTTATCTGATATGGCGCATCGCAACGGGCGCATTTCCCGATCGTGATCGACTCTGGAGGCGCTTGCTGTTACTGACGCTGATCGCTGCTTCCCTCTTTGCTGCGCGTGTGGTAATGGACGTTGCTGCCAACGGCTGGGAAAGCGCTGGCATGAAGGCAAATATGCAAGAATTACATGCCAGCGCGAGCTATAAACCCAGCGCCCCTCCGGAACGGAAAAACACGATGCTGGACTTAAAAGGACAGGGACACTCGCTGGGTTACCTGCTGGTCAACGCGCGCTGGTTCGAGAAATCATTTAACTCCGCGTTCGGGGTATACGGGTTTACAGATTTCATGGCGTCAACAAACTATTATGACCTTGTGCGAGCAATTTCCCTGATAATTGTCGCATTGTTACTACTGGCCGTGATAAAAAGCCCCGGTCACGCGAATTTGACATTGATGATAATCCTGGCGCTTTGCGCGGGCGGACTAATCACCGCATCAATCTGGAGCTCGTGGGCAATCGCGTTCCAAGCTCAGGGCCGTTATCTGTTCCCAATCCTCCCTATGTTCAGCATTGTGTACTACCATGCTCGCAAATACGCGCCTTTGAACCTTTTGGAATGGTTCAGTATCACCCTGTATTTGCTCGCAATTTATTCCTTCATTTTTATTGGGTTGGCGAATATGAGCGCATGGGGTTAGTATCCAAAGCGTATCCACGCTAGAATATACGGATACTAATCTCGAATAATCAACGTGCTTGAACTACTCTCTACCGGTGGCTGGCTGATCTGGCCCATCCTGCTTTGCTCGATTGCGGCACTGGCCATTGTCATCGATCGATTTCGCTATCTGCGCGCCGACATAGTTATGCCTCCCGGGCTTTACGAGCGAATTGAAAAATTGATTCAAGATCGAAAGATCACCAATGCGCACCTTAGGACACTCGCCAAACAATCCCCGCTGGGCAGTATATTTTCCACCGCCATCACCCACGCACACTTAAAAAAAAGCGAACTCAAAGCCGCCGTTGAAGACAGCGGCCGACATCAGGTTCACGAGATGGGAAAATACCTCAATACCCTGGGTTCAATCGCTGCCATTACGCCACTGCTGGGACTGTTAGGAACCGTGGTCGGCATGATAAAAGTCTTCGCTGCGATAACGGTCGTTGGGGTCGGGCAACCACAGGAACTGGCGGAAGGCATTTCTCAGGCGCTGGTAACAACCGCTTCGGGCCTCACCGTTGCCATACCCGCTTTGCTTTTCTACCGCCATTTCAAAGCCCATATCCAGACGCTCTCTATCGATATGGAGCGTGAAGTATTACGCTTGTTTAGCTTGATTGAACGCACCAGGGCGAATGAAAGCACAGGCATCGGCTGATGCAACGGCCGAAACTGATACTGGACGCGAGCTTGAACAAAATCGGGAGCCAAAAGCGTGAAATTTTGCCAGCCTGAAGAGGAAGAAGTCAGCCTTAATCTCGCGCCGCTGATCGACGTAGTCTTTCTGCTGCTGATTTTTTTCATGATCACCACAACCTTTAACAAGGATAACGTGATTGATCTGAGCCTCCCCGAAGCCAGTTCAGCGCAGACACAAGCTACCGAATTTACCGTCAGGATCACGGTTAGCAAGCTGAATGAAATCACCATAGAAACCGATCAGATCCATTTTAGAAATATGTCCGGTGGCGAAACGCCTGATAGCGAACGGCGCCGGGATTTATCAATACAAATAGGCCGGGCCATAGAATCACTGCGAATTGATAACCCGGACCTGGCCGGAGTTTCGCCAACAATCGTCATCCAGGCTGACAAGGCCGCCAGCCACGGGCGCGTTGTTCATCTCATGGATGCCATTTCTCAACTTGGAATAAACAAAATCCAGTTTGCTGTGGCGCCTGATCAGGGCTAATTTTCATAGTGCAACTTTTGTCCCGGGGTGAATTCCTGGTTTCGCCCCGGCACCCCTGACCCATCCTTTTATGCACGACTATTCGCGCAATACAGTACCGCAAAAGAACCGGTAAACGTCAGAAAAACACATTTCTTCAATGGCCGGTTTGAGAATATTTATTTTAATGAACAAGCGCCAATACGAACCTCAGGCGGCTTGCATTGAAATCAGCTCTTCTTCCAGCAATTCATCCAACGCCCGCTGAATATCCTTGTCCATCCCTTCGACGTCGGGGAACTGCTCCTGCAGCGCGCCGATAATATCCCCAACCGTATTGTCCGCTTCACACAACTGCCAGATCAGCATACTGGAATCGTTCAGCTTAATGCGTTTTCCATCTTCGTCTTTTGTGATAATCCAGCAGCAGGGGATTTTATCCACGCTAAACCCTTCGTTTTGTACCGGTCGTACGTCCAGGGAAAACTGCTGGTGTAAACCCTCTAATGACATCGCTAACTCTCTAAAAATTGAATACGTAACATTGTATCATTCATGCCTATGAGTCTGTCAGGTTTAGCCACTATCTCCGCATTCAACTTCCCAGGTCGGTACGCGCATGCCTCCTTTCGCTGACGTTGAAATAAAGGGCAAGCAGGTATACTCCTCGCGCTATAAAGATATTTACTACAACACGGACGATGGGCCCGCTGAAAGTAGATATGTTTTCCTGTCGGGCAATGATTTACCGGAACGATGGCAGGGAAAATCAAATTTTTGCATTGCAGAAACAGGCTTTGGAACAGGCCTAAATTTCCTGATCACGATGCAAGCGTGGTTAAATGATTCAGCACGTTGTGAATCTCTGAATTATTTTGCCATTGAAGCCTACCCTTTGCGCGCAACACAACTGGCTGAACTTCATGCCCACTGGCCAGAACTGGCGAGATTTTCAGACCAATTGCTTGAACAATACCCGGGACGGGATTCGGGCTGCCACAGCCTTACTTTTGAGGATGGGCGCGTACAGCTTCATCTGCTTTTTGACCGTCTGGAATCCTGCTTGAGTGACTATCAACTGAACCCGGACGCCTGGTATCTGGATGGGTTTGCTCCGTCCAAGAACCCCTCCATGTGGGCAAAAAATGTCTTGGATGACATTGGCTCGCAATCGCGGCCCGGCACCTCACTGGCGACCTTCACTGCTGCCGGGGAGGTGCGGCGTAATTTACATGACGCCGGGTTCGATATTCATAAACGCACAGGCTTTGGTCGTAAACGGGAAATGCTGTGCGCCCTCAAAACAAGTAAAGGCCCGGGCTCCAGCCAGCGGCAATTCCACTTTAAAAATGCACCCTGGTTTGCTTCTGTAAAAGCGACTAAACCGCCGAAACAAGTGGCGATTATTGGCGCTGGCATAGCGGGGGCGCAGTCTGCCTGGCATCTTGCGCAACGTGGTGTACATGTCGTGGTTATTGAGCAACGGAGTCAAATCGCAGCGGCTGCCAGCGGCAATCTGGCGGGTCTGATAGCACCTAAATTAACCGCTACTGCAGGAGCAGAGGAGGCCTTTTATCTCGCTGCATTTGAATATCAGCTGCGGCAAATAAAGACTTTAAATAAACAGGGCCATACGATCAATTTTGTACCCGAGGGACTTTTGCAATTGCCCCACAAACAATCGTGCATATCACGCTTCAAACGTGTCTGCGCGCGGCAAGATTTGCCCGCGAATCTGGTTGAACTGCTCGATGCGAATGAAACGTCTAGCCTGCTTGGCGAAAAGGTGAGCTACGCCAGCATGCTCATCAATCAGGCCGGATGCATTTCACCCACTGAATTGTGCCAGGCCTTATTTGAGCATCCGAATATCAGGCTTAAGCTCTCAACATCTCTGAGCGAAATTTCACACACTAAAGGACACCCACAACTCCATTTGTCGACGGGTGAATCCTTGAATGTGGACGCGCTGGTGCTGGCCAACGGTTATGAGGCCGCCGATTTTTCAAGCGACACACCCATCACGCCGGTTCGAGGTCAAACTTCAACAGCCCAGCTTCCCGCGAACCAAACGCTGAAGCATGCCTTACGGCATGCTGGATATATATTAAAAATGCCCGGCCAGGCACAAAGCGTTGTATTTGGAGCAAGTTATATTCGCGCTGACAAAGCCGAAGAACTTCGTGAATCTGAAACCCGGCAAGACCTTGATAAATTACATACCAGCCTGCCACAGCTCGCGAACTGTCTAACGAACATCAAACCCGGTCACGTGGGCATACGCGCCACCACAACGGATCGATGGCCGATTGTAGGACCACTTGCAGATGTGGATTTCTATTACAGGGAATACGCAGAATTACACCAGGGCAAGCAATACAAATCGTATCCGGCCGCGCGTTATCAGACGGGCTTATACATGCTTTCAGGCCTGGGTTCGCGTGGTTTAACCAGCGCAGCGTATTGCGCTAATCTGCTCACGCATAGCTTGCTGGGTTATATGCCGCCCGCGCCGGTCAGCATACAGCACGCCTTGCACCCCGCGCGATTTTTGATTCGCAAGCTTCGTAAAGGCCTTTAATAAAACGGAAGGGCGTTAGGGCGCTCTTTACTCGCGTGCCTCCGCTACGACGTTTTCGGCTGCCAGTCCGCGATCTCGCTCGATCAGTTCAAACTCGACTTTCTGACCTTCATACAAAGTACGAAACCCCTCACCCTGAATTTCCCGATAATGAACGAAAACTTCTTTATCGTTGTCCGGTATCTCTATAAAACCAAAACCTTTACGATGATCGAACCATTTGACAGTGCCGTGAATACGCTCAGACATGAGTCATTCCTCCAGACTACTTTTATTGTGTTTACGAATATTCTAATACTTATCGAACCATTGTAGCAGAAAAATCGGCGCCTAAGCAATCAAACAAAACCGGGACTGACAGCAAGGTATGAGCAAAATTTAGACCGCACTTTCGCTTCTGGCACGCGGTGCGCAGCAAGGCAGTTGGTACTGCTACGCCCGCAACCAGTTAGCGATGTCCTCAGCATAATATGTCAACACACCATCACAACCTGCGCGCTTAAACCCGACCATCGCTTCCATTACCACCGCCTGCTCATCCAGCCAGCCATTTTGGCTCGCGGCCTTAAGCATCGCGTATTCCCCGCTCACGTGATACGCAAAGGTCGGCGCACCAAAAGTCTGTTTGGCTCGCCAGATAATATCCAGATAGGGCATACCGGGTTTGACCATCACCATATCTGCGCCTTCGGCCAGATCCAGACCAATTTCATGCAAGGCTTCATCGCCGTTTGCCGGATCCATCTGATAGCTGTATTTATCGCCCCCCGCGAGGTTTTCCGCTGCACCGACCGCGTCCCTGAAAGGGCCGTAATAGCTAGAAGCGTACTTGGCTGCGTAGGCCATGATCTGCGTATTGATAAAACCCGCTTGCTCCAGGGCCTGGCGAATCGAACCAATGCGCCCATCCATCATATCCGAGGGCGCCACAATATCCGCGCCAGCTTCGGCATGCGAGAGTGCCTGCTTGACCAGCACCTCAACGGTGGGCTCATTGACCACATAAGCAGACGCATCCAGCAAACCATCCTGCCCGTGTATCGTGAAAGGATCCAGCGCTACATCGGTCATCACCCCAAGCTCCGGAAGCGCATCCTTAAGCGCACGCACCGCCCGCTGTGCCAGGCCATTCGGATCATAGGCCTGTTCTGCACGATCGGTTTTAACCTCAGGCGGTGTAACCGGGAACAGCGCAATGGCGGGAATACCGAGTTCGAACCAGCGCTTGGCAGCTTTAAGCAGTAAATCGATGCTCATACGATTAACGCCCGGCATGGAAGGAATCGCTTCGGTTTTCTGACTACCTTCTATTACGAATACCGGCAGAATGAGATCGTCCACCATAAATTGGTTTTCGCGCACCAGCCGACGACTAAACTCATTGGCGCGCAGGCGGCGCATGCGCGTGCCGGGAAAGCTTCGATATACGCTATTTGACACGGTATTATTCCAGATTAAATTGTAATGAAAAATCAACCGCGCGCAGATGTTTGGTCAACGCGCCTACAGAGATGTAGTCTACACCGGTTTGTGCAATCTCGCGCAGCGTTTCAAGCGTCACATTGCCCGACGCTTCCAGCGTAACGTCATCGGGCTTGCGGCTCACCGCCAAACGTAATTGATCCAGTGTGAAATTATCCAGCAATATACGCGTTGCCCCGGCCGCGACAGCCTGTTGCATTTCAGTCTCGCTCTCTACTTCCACCTCAAGCAGGACATCCGCAGCTGTGGTTTCGCGTGCCCGAGTAACCGCCGCCGCAATCGAACCGGCCACTCGAATATGGTTTTCCTTTATCAATACACCATCGTACAGGCCAACTCGATGATTCAGCGCGCCACCCGTCTTAGTCGCGTATTTTTGCGCCCATCGCATGCCTGGAATGGTTTTGCGCGTATCCAGAATACGTGTATGTAAGCCCTGCAATTGCTCAACGTATTGCCGCGTAACCGTGGCAGTCCCTGATAGCGTCTGCAATAGATTTATCGCCGTGCGCTCAGCCGTCAGTATGCTGCGCGCCCGGCCCTTAATCTCACATACTTTTTGGTCCACCTCGAGCAGTGCGCCTTCTGCGGCAAACCAGTTAATATCCAGAGTTTCATCCACCGCGGTAAAAACGGCGTCAAACCAGCGCCGGCCACACAGCACGGCTACTTCTCTGGAAATAAGCCCGGCGGTCGCCTGCGCTGTTTCCGGTATCAGTGCGGCGGTTAAATCGCCGCTACCGATATCCTCTTCGAGTGCGGCTCGTACCAGCGTATTGATCTGTTTATCCATTGAATTTAAGCCCTATATAGCCCGGATATTTCATGAAGTATTCGAGCTGGTCATTGAACATGCTTTCTGATGCGCTATAACCAGCTCCGCCATGCTGTTAAAGCAGAAATCTACGACCGGCATTTCCCCCGGGATCATCGTTGCACCGCAGCCTTTTTCATCATGGCGACGGTAAATATGACAGCTCGTCAGGCCACATTTATTGGCGGGCTCGTGATCGTGAAACATGCTTTCAGCCGTATGCAATACCTGATCACTGCTAACCCCAATACTTTTAAGTTTATCCAGCATGTACTCAAAATTACGCGGCGCTGGCTTGTATGAGCCTATATCTTCAGCCGTATATATCGCGTCAAATTCTACCTGTAGCCTTGCATTACTGTGCACAAAGCTATCATTATCAATATTGCTCAGCACCACCAGTTTGAAATGTTTTTTCAGATACTTTAGTGCCGCAACCGAATCTGCAAACGCCGGCCAGTTTTTCACCGATCGACCGTACATCAGGCATTCGTCCCAGCCCACCGACACACCCCATTCTTCTGCAAGACGGCGATACACAATGGGCAATAGGTCGCGGTACGGTTTAGCCGGCGTATAGTGTTGCTGAACCGATTCGTGTCGCGCATGCGCCTGAAGAATGTCATCTCGTGACGGCGCTTCAAGGAGCCGACGGGTGAGCGGCTTAAGCCCTTCAATCATCCCGCTTTCCCAGTCAATCAAGGTGCCGTATACATCGAAAGTGAGGGCTTGAAAATCAGACAGATTCATATTAATTCACTTTGTTTGGAATGCCTAGCATACAAGATACTTACCTCGCCCGGTATTTACTTTAGCGATTTATGACAAAGCAAGTGGTCAATAACAGCCTGCATTTCCTGATTGGAAATGTCGCCCCCGGATACGGAAGAAATACATAGATTGGCCGCGGCCGGGGTTTGTAGCGAACGTTGACAAAACAAATCAACCACATCGAGCCTATCATTCAGAATGCCCCTGATCGTCAATGGACTCAACATTGCGGCGGTTTCCTGTACCGGGCATTGGCAGATATTGTGCAAGGCACTTAACAGTTTCGGGCCGATAAATTGCGGCGGCATGCTACCCGTATTCTGCATCAGCAAGCGCTGTGCGGTATCCAGGTAAAAAGCAAGAAAAGGGTTGCTTTGACAAAACATCAAAAACGCGTTGTGCACCCGAACATACGCCTGTAATCGGCCTTTATTATTCAGTTGAACCCAAACTTCGCGCCCCAGCGCGTACGACGTATCCACTAGTTTAAATTCTGTCGGCTTAAACACCAGAAAATCTGCATCAAGCCAAATAACCCTTTGATAACCCCGCTCCAGGGCCTTTTTTAACTGCAGCAAACGCGCAAGATCGGTAGCGATGACGATTTGCTTTTGCGTTCGTTGGATGATTCGCTCATCCAGCAAGTCAAATAATTCATCGCCTAAATATTGGTAATCAAATCTATTGAATACCGCCCACTCCCGTACCGAGCCCAAACACGCTTGCAACCAGGCATACGGCAAGGGATCACGATGCGATTGAATTACAAGGGTGTCAGGCATGGCGCTACCCAATTAGCGTTAATTCTGTTGACAGTGCTCGAGCCATTTTCTTTTAGCGTTTAATCACAAAGGACATCAATTCAACCGCGGCTGGCGGCGAAAGCTCGACACACCGTGTTACCTGCGCATACCTGGGACCGGAACGACACCACATAAGAAAAGCATCGACGTCCTCAGGCGCACCCTGCGCAACAAGCTCAACCCGCCCATCCCTTCGATTTTTAACCCAGCCACACAGGTTCAGCAAGCTGGCCTGTTGCTGTGTCGAATAACGAAATCCTACACCCTGCACGCGTCCTTCGATTACTAAATGCAGGATAGGCTGTTTATCGGCTCTAATCATTGATCATACGGGTTAAGATGGAGTTTACCGAAGTGATTATAGCCCAGCCCAAGCTACAGAAGCCTCGCCAGAGTAGCTGCGCAAGAACGTGGTCTCTATCATTTGGAATGTTGAATCAATGTGCGAATTTTTGATAGCCGGGAACGGTCATTACCCTAATTAAAGTGATAGTATACAAGTATATCTAGAGAATGGCGGTCAGCAGCGAAAGCCAGACTACTTAATTTTTCATCAAGAGGAATCAAAGCCATGAATCGACTTATACTTAAATCAGTACTCGTAAGCAGTTTTTTGCTGGCAGGCATCGGCAATGCTCAAGCCGAGAGCGAATGGAAACATACCCTGGCTCCCTTGTATTTATGGGGCGCTGGAATCGAAGGCACCTCACAGGTCGGCCCGGTAACGGCACCCGTTTCAATCGAATTTAAAGATGCCCTGGATAATCTTGATTCGACGCTTACGGTTCACTATGAAGCCAACAAAGGTAAGCTGGGTTTTATGGTAGATTATTTCCATTTGTCACTTGCACCCGAGAGCTCTCTTCCGAACGGTGCTCCGGTGGGCGTCAATCTCACCAATAATATCTGGGAGCTGGGGGTAATATATCGACCGGACAACGTAAAAAGCCTGGAAGTTCTAATTGGTTTGCGAGGCATGGAGGTTAAATTGGATGCCAGTATTGGACCTGTTCCTAAGAGTACGCTGATAGACCGGGACTGGATCGATGTGTTTGTGGGCTTAAGAAAGAATTTCGCACTGTCCGATAAAGTCAGTTTTACGGCCCGAGGTGATATCGGCACGGGTGATTCTGACCTGGTCTGGAACGCAGCCCTGTTATTAGATTATCGCTTTAACAAGACGGTCTCCATGTTTGGTGGCTACCGCTGGCTGGACTACGATTACGAGACCGGCCGTGGCCGCGAGCATTTCAGCTACGACGTAACCTATCAAGGACCGGCCATCGCGCTTCGCTTTGATTGGTAGAGGAATTTGCCGCTATATAGTCATCAATTTATAATCACTTCAATCGTGAACGCCATCTTTACAGTCGAAGCCATTTACCAAACTAAGATGAGTGCCTTACTATTTCCGACTAATATAGTCTAGAGTAGATATTGATATAGGCATTAACATTATTTATGCTTTACCGCTTGGGAGTGAAAGCCATGGTCTCATAATAAGTTCTGAGCCTCTTCTGTGGCATCCGGACTAGAGCTATAGCTTGTCAGACACCCCCTAAATAAGCCAATACTGGTTAAAAAAGAAAAATTAGGAGGAGAGTCGCATGAATTTAATAACGAATGATGCCATAGAAAAATTGCAGGCAACGCTACGGGGCGAGATTATTCTTCCCGACGATCCGGATTATGACGAAGCCCGTAGCATATGGAACGCGATGATCGATAAGCGGCCCGGTGTCATCGCCCGCTGCTCTGGAACTGCCGATGTCATACAGGCTGTCCGGATAGCGAAGGATCAGGATTTACTGTTATCGATACGCAGCGGTGGACACAATATAGCGGGTAACGCGCTTTGCGAAGGTGGGTTAACCATCGATTTATCGGGTATGAATTCTGTGCATATTGATCCACATGCCCGGCGCGCCTATGTCGAGCCGGGGGCAACACTGGGAGATTTTGATCACGAAGCACAGGCGTTCGGTCTGGCAACTTCGCTCGGAATTAACTCTACTACCGGAGTCGCTGGCCTGACCCTGGGCGGAGGATTTGGTTGGTTAACGCGCAAGTACGGTATGACAGTCGACAACCTGATGTCGGTGGAAATCGTGACTGCTGATGGTCAACGCCTTTGGGCCAACGCCGAGCAAAATGCCGACCTCTTCTGGGCGGTTCGTGGAGGCGGTGGAAATTTCGGTATCGTGACGCTATTTGATTTCAAGCTGCATTCAGTTGGTCCGGAGGTTTTCAGTGGACTGGTTGTCTATCCACTAAACGAGGCAAAGTCTCTATTGAATAAATATCGAGATTATGTCAAAACTATTCCTGACGAACTCTGCGTATGGGCAATATTACGCAAGGCTCCACCACTGCCTTTTCTGCCGCCCGAGGTGCATGGCACTGAGGTCGTGATATTTGCCTTTATGCACGCGGGTGATGTCGAGGAAGGCAAGCGACTCGTCGCCCCGGTACAGCAGTTTGGTAAACCTGTGGGCGAGCATGCCGGCATCAATCCCTTTTCAGCATGGCAACAGGGCTTCGACCCCTTGCTAACGCCAGGAGCAAGAAATTACTGGAAGTCTCATAATTTTGATGAATTAAGCGATGAAGCTATCGATACTGTTATTGAATATGCTGGCAAGTTACCTTCCGAACAGTGTGAAATATTTATCGCCCTGATGGGAGGTGAGGCTAATCGTGTTGCCGCAGATGAAACGGCCTACGCACACCGGGATGTCAACTTTGTTCTCAATGTCCATGGGCGCTGGGCCGAGGCCGATGAAGATGAAAAGTGCATCTCCTGGTCGCGCGATTTCTTTAATGCAGCCACCCCCTATGCCATGGGAGGTGTCTATGTCAACTTCATGACAGAAGAAGAGACTGATCGCATCGGCTCAGCCTACGGTCCAAATTACGACAGACTAGTTCAGATCAAACGAAAGTATGACCCGAGCAATTTATTTCGAACGAATCAAAATATAAAACCGTTGGATTGAGAAGTCATCCGTGAAGCAATTTAGCATTCACCTCACATCTCTCTAGCAAGCAGTATGCTCGTATAGTGGGCTCAATCCAACAGCCAACTACGGCACGCATTCACTAAGCCGCTATTTTATAGAATACCACTAGCCTGTCATTGTGCCTAATGGATTGACCATTCTGCAACGTTTTCGCCAAACAAAATCAGTAGTATTGGCAACGGTGCTACAGCGATGGCTATCGTTAACAAATACAGCGGCACTGAGAAAAGTCGGCTCATCCCGGCCATCAGCGCTATTCCCCCACCTCCCCCAATGACAATGTTACCCGGCATATTAATTGCAATTAGTAGTGCAACATAGCGATACTTCAATAAAACAGGAATAAGTTTCCTGGGGGATCGCGCCAGCATTAAATTTAGGCGCTGTTCCGCATTGAGACTTTCAAGATCGATAAGCAATTGGCTTGCCTTGCGCAAATGAAGCTCATTCAAAAAGTTGATGAGCGTCTTTTCAGGTATAAACCTCCCAACTAAAAAACTCAAACTGAGTGCTACCAGTGTACATAGGTACACCAGCGGCACGATTTTTGGCCCGAGAATCATCATAGCTGCGAATCCGATCTCAGCTCCTGGAACGAAGGGTATGGCCATCAGAATTGCATAGGCGATCATCGAAGCGATAATAATACGATGTACCATAAACTCGTTTACAGGCGAGATTTCAAAATCGAGCCCTTCAATAATCCACTGTGTCAGGTAATTTCCGAACACCACTACACCAACTAATAATAATAGTTTCAGGATTATGCTTGTTCGGTGTTTTATAGGTTTCTCCTTGCCTTGTAAATTTCTAAGAATACGTCAGTGACTTGAGATAAATACTACTGCGCGGGTTCTTTATAGTCCATCTCGACTAGCTTACCTTTGAACCAGAATTCTTTTTCAAATGTCCAGTACCATCGTTTATTGATCCAGGTAAAGGTTCCTTCGATTTCATCACCGTTGATTACACCCTCCCACAGAATTGTAGCATCGGTTTTCAGGCAAGGCGTTTCTGATTTAACCTGGAGTTGATCGCCTTCTTTACGCACCCAGTATTTTCCATCGGTATAGCCGCATCTTATCTGACAGCCTTTTGAGAGGAACTTGCCATCGTTGAAAATCAGTAAATCGGTATTATGCGCTGGTTCACCCCTCGACACACGTACCCATGGTATTCAAATCTTCACAACCAGTTTACCGAAATGCCCCGCTGCACGCATTGTGTGATAGGCGGAGCGTGCCTCCTCAAATTCAAATACCTGGTCGATCACCGGGTGTATCCTGTTCAGAGCGAACGCTGCATTCATCTCTTCGAACATCCGTCGGTTTCCAACATAAACCCCTTGCAGGCGAATAGATTTCCGCATCACCGCAGCTGGATTAATCGTCCCACCCGTTAAAACTCCGATCAGGCTGATGGTTCCGCCAATCCGCGTGGCTTCAATTGTCTTCTCCAGTGTCCCGCCACCACCGGTTTCAATGGTTACATCGACCCCGACACCATTGGTCAGTTCCAACACCCGCAACTCCCAATCAGGGGTCTGGCGATAGTTGATCACCTCGTCCGCACCAAGGCCTTTGGCCCGCTCCAGTTTCTGGTCACTGGATGAGGTAATGATCGCCCGCGCACCCATCATTTTTGCTATTTGCAGGCCGAAGATTGACACTCCACCCGTGCCTAGAAAAAGGGCCGTCTTTCCCGGCTTCAGCTTACCCTGTTCAATCAGGCAGTTCCATGCGGTCACCCCGGCACAAGGGAGCGTTGCGCCTTCTTCAAAAGACATATGGTCGGGAATATGTACTGCCCCCGCCGCGCTCAACACCGCTTTTTCAGCGAGGATTCCATCAACCGCTCCACCCATTGCAGTCGCCATCGCCGCAGCTGTAATTCGGCCGTCAGACCAGTTTTGGAAAAAACATCCGGCCACACGATCTCCGGGCTTAAACCCGTTAACGCCATCACCGACACCGATTACCGTGCCAGCGCCATCAGAGTTCGGAATGCGCGGAAAGGCAATACCACGCGGGGCAGGGTCTTCAATTGTTGCAAGATCACGATAATTTACTGACGACGCACGAACGCCCACCAGTATTTCGCCCTTCCCCGGTACCGGCGATTGCCTATCATTCAGTGCAAGCGCATCAATACCGCCGTTAGATACTATTTCATATACTCGCATGTGAAACCTCCAATAAATTTCGTCATCACTATTTTAAACGATATTGACAAGTTAACTCTATATTGTGGGCTAGCTCTACACAGCGGAACGCGAAACAAGTCTAATCACTGTGTTTATCTCCACTAGAGGTGATATTTGATACTTAAAAGTAACTGGACTCCTACTTTTTAGGAAAGTTTGAATTAACATGTCAGTACTGTTAAATTGCATCCGAAAGTGGCCCAGTAATTGCACTGAATATTAGCCCGCCTATTTAGCCTAATTATGGGCTATTTCTTTTGCTTTTGTCTGTTTTTCTCCATGTTGTTGGTTGAGTGTTAAATTGATAACTCTCATTGCCCGTTTCAATAATTTGACAGAGATGCGTCAGTCGATCTAATAATGTCGTTGATCTTCACAAATACATCATCTATGTAGAGAGTATCCCCGTAGCCCGGGTGGGACGTTTCAAACATCGGGAATATGTTGCACCAGATCCTAATCGATTAGTTGCTTACGGTGATGCCCGGTTAACCTGGCAGCACCCTAATTTTACCCCGTCTGATTAGTGCCTCTCCGGCTTTATCCATTGGTTTTATCAATGACTTTTATGAGTGCTGAATGATCAAGGTCTGCTCCGCCTGACTTTATCAGCTTGTCATAAAGTTCACGTGATAAAGAGGTGGCGGGTAGATCCAGGCCAAGTTCAGAAGCGAGTTTGATGGCTTGATCCATATCCTTGCGTTGGATACTAGCTTTCGCGCCTGGAATAAAATTACCCTCAACCATGCGTTGGCCATGTACTTCAAGTACGCGTGAGTCGGCAAAGCCGCCCCTCAGTGCGGTGCATACTTTACCCGGATCGACTCCGGCAGCTTTTGCCAGCGCAAGGGCTTCAGCAACCGCTCCGATATTTAGCCCGACTATAACCTGATTGGCTGCCTTAGCAACCTGACCAGCGCCGACCGAGCCAACATGAGTAATACGTTCTCCTAAAACCTGCAGAACAGGTAGCGCTTTCTTAAAGGCTTCTTCGGACCCACCTGCCATGATAGTCAAATTCCCAGCCTCAGCACCGATGGTCCCTCCTGAGACTGGGGCATCAACATACATACAGTGCTTTTTAGCGGCACTAGCGGCAAAAGATTGAGTGGCGGGCATCAAGGTAGTGCCCATATCGATTATGGCCGTGCCCGGATTCGCGGTCGTAAACACCCCGTTTGGCCCCTCCAGCACGCTCTTAACAGCGGGCGTATCTGCCACAGCTATAACAATTATGTCGACTAGTGCAGCGACTTCTGCCGGCGTAGTGACGGCTAGAGCTCCTTCGTGTTGAAGTTCAATTCGAGGTGCTTCCGATCGATTAGTAACCACTACCCGCGCACCCGCTTTCATAATATTTCGGCACATAGGTTTGCCCATCAGCCCAAGGCCGATGAAACCAATTGTATTTTCACTAAGATCATTCATGGTTATGCTCTCAAAAACGGTATTGTCAAGTTAACTTCTGCGGGCCTATCAAAATATGGCCAACAGCCTCTGGCCACTGCTGCTGCCCAATCTCTAAAAGCACCTGCACTGAGCTTTCGATAATGGCCGGCAGTAACGAGGTGGCGACCAAGATTGAATACGTTACCGACAGCGGCTGGAAACTCAGAAATCTCTGCGCCTGCCCCACTGACTTGAATCGTCGCATTCCTCTCTCTCGAACCCTGGTAGGTTCATGAGATTGCTCAGCTCGATTATTGGCGTACTGATCCATGCGGCTTAACTGATAATATCGGATGGGAATCGGTGTCGTTTGTAATTGTTCATGGGCCGATTTTATCAGTTATGGTTGGTTAACTTGGCGATACCAGAAAGTACGGTACGTTATCTTGGTATCGAAGTCGATGATGCACTAGAAATAGCGGAAAAGACCGAGGTGTAGCAAATAAACCGGCAAATGCAATAGAATTTCTACTAATGCAAATAGCGGTTTTAATCAAAACTGCTACTCGGCAAATCTTCATTTGAGTAGCTGAACAATTAACCTGATGAGAAAATCATCTCTCAAATTAGGCTAAACTTGGTCCACAATGTCCTGACGACATACACGGCAAAATTGTTGAGCTTATTATCAACGATTGTGGACCACATGCAAAAGATCGCACTATTGATGTTTCAGGTGCTGTAGCAAGGCAGTTGGGCATGCTGAGTCTGGAACGGCAAAAGTCAGGATTGAGATTCTGGATGTGAAATCTGCACCTTAGCTACCATCATAATGCTGGTGGGTATTGAGTATAAAATAACGTAATCGATGAGGCGTAAGAACTGATGTTGGAGCTATTACAGGGTTGGCTTTCAAGCCATGGTTTGAGTGAAGAAATGACTTTCTACTCAGCGCGACTTATTGGGGCTGTAGTTGTGCTAATTCTGAGTGCTTTCGCAGACTACGTAGCCAAGCGTTATATTGTATCAGCACTTAGTTTTCTGGTGTCCAATACCAAATCCAGGTGGGATGACGCAGTCGTCCGTGAGGGCGGTATTAATCGTCTGGCACATCTGGCCCCGGCGCTTGTTATATATTGGCTTGCGCCAATGGCTCTTGAAAGCCTTGATCTGGCAACT
>PVMS01180774.1_pt1 | contig 16857 bp, 16 predicted proteins | sample 1853461 | NCBI WGS metagenome assembly PVMS01 (sample SAMN08582032, study PRJNA380276) | Marine sediment metagenome, whole genome shotgun sequencing project. | isolation source: ocean sediment barecode stripped | collected 2017 | reverse complement strand
AGCATGGAGGCCTGGCAGGCTGGCGGTTTTGGATTATTCCAGTCGCTAAACCCGCTTTATATTTTGCTGTTTGCGCCGGGTTTTGCCGCGATTTGGCCATGGCTCGAAAAACGTAAAATCAACCCTTCTATCCCGCGGAAATTTGCTCTTGGTCTGATCCAGGTTGCGCTGGGTTTTTACGTTCTGGTGTTTGCGATTGGCAATATGCAGAATGCCGCGGGATAGAAGGGTTGATTTTACGTTTTTCGAGCCATGGCCAAATCGCGGCAAAAACCGGCGCAAACAGCAAAATATAAAGCGGGTTTAGCGACTGGAATAATCCAAAACCGCCAGCCTGCCAGGCCTCCATGCTGCCGAACATCGGCGTCACGAATTCGCGCGCGAAGAAATTCATCGAGCTGCCGGCCTGCTCGAACAGGGCCCAGAAGCAGGCATTGGCCACGAACAGGATCAGCATCGCGATATAGCGCTGCAACTGGACTTTGTCACCTGATTTAACGCCTGAGATGATGAAATAAGCCATCAATGCAAGCATGATCCCATCCAGCAAGTAGCCTAGAATCGCACTTTCGCTGAGCAGAAAATAAACAAAGAAAGCCATTACCAGGGCACCCAGACCCACCGCGAAGAAACGCCCCCAGCCTTCCTTGCCTTCCGCCGGGAGACCGATGTTGCCCAAAGACCGCTTGGCCACTTCAAGGAACAAGGTGGACAGGATCATGCCAATCCCGGCCGCAAAGAAACCCCATTTCATGCCCCAGGTGACGCCAATCCAGGTAGCCGTAATAAAAGGTGCAATGAAGGCGCCCAGGTTGATACCCATGTAGAAAATCGTGAAGCCGGAGTCCCGGCGAATATCACCGGCTGAATAAAGTTTGCCGATCATGGTCGAGATGTTGGGCTTGAACAGGCCATTGCCCGCAACAATCAGGGCGAGGCCGACCAGGAACCAGTGCAGGTCCTCGATCAACAGCACGAACAGGCCTGCCGCCATGATGATCGCACCCAACAGGATGGACCGTTGATAGCCGAGCACATGGTCGGCTATGTAACCGCCGATGATGCCTGTGGCATAGACCAGTGCTGTGTAGCCGCCATAGACCAGGCTCGCTTCCGCATTCGCCTGGTCGCCATAGTTACTGAAAAATGTCGTTGCAACGTAGACCGCGAGAAGAGCGCGCATTCCGTAATACGCAAAGCGCTCCCACATCTCGATGTTGGATAGTTGCCATAGTGCCTTGGGGTGGCCGAGAAAATTTCCCGGCGGGATATCCGGCCTGCCGGCCGTATCGGTTTGGGTACTCACTGATTCCCTCCGAATTTAGTCTTGGAATGGGTGTTGGTTGAATCGGTACCGGCATTTGACGGTGCACGAAGTGCCGCAAGCATACCAGACGCTCTGGCTTTTGGGGCGAAAAACGGTCAGGGAGCGAGCCTTGTGTGTGACATAGGCCGTGCCAGTGAGAGAGGTCGGGGACCTGCTTGCAGGACACGTTCGAGACATCCCTGTGCACTAATCGGCTGTTCCCGACAGCCCGATTGTCCTGCAAGCAGGTCCCCGACCTCTCTCTTTTCAAGGCTGGAGTACTTTGATGTCAACAAAACGGTAAAGCGGTAACGGCATGCAGTGGACTGGGTAGGCTTTCTCACGACTTTTAGCCGCCGAGTGATAATCTCAGCCCGGGGCGAGGGGCAGGATAGCCCCGAGGAAGGCAATTGCCAGGGAGAAAGCAATTGCCGGCACCCTGCAGGGGTGCTGAAAGCCCAATGACATAATTGACTTATGCAGGAACAGCGGCTCTGCGAGCCGCCGGCGACGGCTGCCTCCTGGCAGTCGCCTTCCTCGCAACGTCCCTGTTGCTCGGGGCCGGATAAGCATGAGTGGGAAAGCCTACCCAGGCCGCTGCATGCCAGCACATAAACCAATTTTAGAGGAATCACGACGTAACAGAAATGAAACAGGAACATCCCCATGAGATAATATAAAGCTTCATTTCGCATCAACAACAAGGCCAAACCATGGATCATCAATCAGTGCAGAAGTTTGTCGACGAAATCTGGATGGACTCCATCGTTCCCGAACTCGTCGAGTACATCAAAATCCCCAACAAGTCCCCGCACTTCGATGCCAATTGGGAACAGAACGGCTACATGGAAGCGGCTACGCAGCAGATTTTCGCCTGGTGCAAGAAGCAGGATATCCCCGGCATGGAATGCGAGATTGTGCGCCTGCCGGGCAGGACGCCGTTGATCTTCATGGACATTCCCGGCGACAACGACGACACCATTCTCATGTACGGCCACCTGGACAAGCAGCCTGAAATGACCGGCTGGGCCGATGGGCTGGGGCCGTGGATACCTGTCATTAAGGATGACAAACTTTATGGCCGCGGCGGAGCAGACGATGGATATGCCGCCTATGCGTCTTTGACGGCCATCATGGCCCTCCAGCGGGAAAAGCTGCCCCATGCGCGCTGCGTGGTCATCGTCGAGGCCTGCGAGGAATCCGGTAGCTACGACCTGCCGTTTTACATTGAATACCTGAAAGACCGCATCGGCACGCCCTCGCTGGTGGTCTGCCTGGATTCAGGTGCAGGCAACTATGACCAGCTCTGGTTGACGGTTTCGCTGCGCGGAATGGCGGCGGGCACCCTGCGTGCGGATGTGCTGAATGAAGGTGTACACTCGGGGTATGCCTCGGGCATTGTTCCTTCCAGCTTCAGAATTCTGCGGCAATTAATCAGCCGCCTCGAAGATGAGGATACCGGCCGCGTATTGCCGGAATACCTGTATGCGGATATTTCCAATCAGCGCATGCGGCAGAGCCAGCGCATGGCTGATGCGCTGGGTGAGGGTGTTTTCGAAGCGTATCCGTTCTGTGATGATGTACAGCCCCAGGGGGAAAATAATCTCGAAAGGATTCTGAACCGCACCTGGCGCCCGGCGCTTTCCGTCACCGGAGCCGGCGGCCTGCCTGCATTGGAATCGGCAGGCAATGTTTTACGTCCCTATACATCCCTCAAGTTATCCATGCGCCTGCCACCCACAGTGGATGGAGAAGAGGCCACACAAAAAATAAAAGAAACTCTGGAAGCCGACCCACCTCAGAATGCCCGGGTCACTTTCCAAGCGGACCATGCCGCATCCGGCTGGAATGCGCCGGACATTGCGCCGTGGCTGGATGCTTCCCTGGAAAAGGCCTCGCAAGCGTCCTACGGGCAAAGCGTGATGTACATGGGCGAAGGCGGCACGATCCCTTTCATGGCCATGCTGGGTGATTTTTACCCGCGTGCCCAGTTCATGATCACCGGGGTGCTCGGACCCAATTCCAATGCCCATGGGCCAAACGAATTCCTGCACATTCCTTTTGTTCGCAAATTGAATACCTGCGTGACGCAGGTGCTGGCTGATCACTACCATCGTCCGAGGAACACATAGAACACGATCAAGAGGTCGCCCGCGTGGCGGCCTCCAAACGGGGGAAGTAGGCTATTGCTGATGCTTAGGGTGTCATCGTTCGAATCACCGTCGGCGGCGTGGCCAACTCGACGAAACGAGGATTATCGCGCATGAAATCCCAGTTGGGGTCGTAGTGCAGGTCCCATACCGTGACCCGGAAGCCGGAGGGTGTTGCAATGGCGACTTTCAGGTCGTCAATGGCTGCATCCTGGTCACCGGCCAGGCCCTTGACCATCGCCTGGCAGGTAAACAGCCAACCCCATAGCATGGCGTCCTTTTCCGGCGGCGTATCACGCAGCAATTTCGCAGACAGTTCCAGTGCTTCATCGAATCGTCCCAGACGGGCCATGGAGAGCGCAACGTCCATGCCCGAATACACCTGTACTTGCAGGACAGCATTCATGATTTCTTCCTGGTTTGTGATGATGCTCAGGAAATGCTCTTCCGCTTTTTCCGGTTCGCCTTTCAAGCGATAAGCATTAGCCAAAGCATAATCGCGGTTGGTCTGGAAATCGATAGCCTTGGAGGCTTGCGTCCAAATGGGGTTATTCAGCACCTCAATGGTGGCGTCCACGTCACGCTGGTACCAATGAACACGTGCACTGGTCGATAGGTAATTGGTTGAGTCCGTGAGGTTCATTTTCTCGAAGACCCGTTCAAGCTGCTTCAGGTCTCCGGTCAGGTTCAGTTGCGCGATGGCTCTGTCGACCTGGAGGTCAAGGTCATCCGGATGGGCATCCCCCAACGGTACCGTATTGTCCAGGATAGCCTGCCAGTCGCCAATGGCCACCATGGTCTCGACCATGATTGAGCGATAAAACCCGTTGGCCGGATCCAGTTCCAGGGCTTTGCGGAAACTGGCTATGGACTCCTGCCACATGCCGAGCCGTCTCTGATTGAGGCCCAGATCCGCGTGCAGATCGACGTCACCGGGCGCATTCTCAAGCGCTTGCTGAACCAGCTGCATTGATCTTCGATAATCATTCTTGACCCGGTAGTGATAGTTGGCTGAAGCCCTCAAGGCCGAGGGTGAATTGGGATTTAATTCCCTCGCACGATCAATGGTATTGCGATATTTCTCCAGAAATGCTTCGGACGTATCGATTCCCCGCCAATACATCTGGCCAAAGATATTGGCAAGCAGCGCGTGCGCCTCGGCATATTCGGGGTCCAGCGCGATGGCTTTCTCCAGCAAGGGCTTTGCTGCTTCTTCCTGCGATCGGGAGTAGTTTGCGCCGTAAAAAATCTCCCGTGCTTTCAAATAGGCTTCGTAGGCAGCCAGGCTTTTGGTGGGAATCTCGGAAAGTAACAGCTCTTCTTCCGGTGTCAACTCGCCCGCTATCGCCTGAACAATCTTGCGGGCAATTTCTGACTGGATTTCAAAAATATTTTCCGCCGTCAGCTCACGATCAAAAGTTTCCGCCCAAAGGTGTCTGTCAGTGGCGACATCGATTAACTGGATATTAATACGCACGCGGTTGCCGACTTTTTGTATTCCACCTTCCAGGATGGTTCCAACATTCAGCTCCGCGCCAATTTCCCTGAGGTTTTTACGCGTGTCGCGATACTCCATCACCGAAGTGCGGGAGATGACGTTCAGGTCGTGAATCTTGGCCAACTGGGTCAACAGGTCATCGTGAATACCGTCGGTAAAAAACAGATCGTCATTCTGGTTCGAGCGATTGGCGAAAGGCAGGACGGCGATGGACTTTTCATTGGCCGGTAAGGGGGCCGGATCATTGGCCTTCACGGCCTCACTCGAATCATCCGGCAGGCCCTGTTGAGAAACGATTTCTGATCCTGATGTTGGCTCTTGCGGCCAATATCTCTCAGCTACAACAAACACGACGGCAGCGATGACCAGCATGATGGTCGCCAGGTTCAGCTTTTTGCCGGTATCCGCCGTAATGGACTGGCTGCGGTCAATCTGGGATTCACGCTTGACCCCTTCGGGTGTCATCTCGAACACCCAGGCAAAAACCACCGCCGGCAGGAAACCCAACGCCAGCACTGCCACTACCGAGCGCAGTACGATGTCCGGTGCGCCGATGACGTCCAGAACCAGGTCAGCTATCTGGGCCAGCAACCAGGCGCCCACGATGTAGGCGATGCCTACCCGGAAGACATTTCTGCGTTTGAGTTCAGTAATCAGTCCCATCGTCTATTATTGAGCTCTGCCCAGGTGTTTGCGACATTGTATCTTTGTCCGGCTGCTTGCGCACCGAAACCACGATCTTCTACAGGCTGCGTGGGTACGGTGCCCCCAACGGATACTGGCGCACCTGGCAGCGTACGGCTATCATCGCTGCATGAACAAATGCCGCATGATCTGGAAAATCAAAGCAACAGCAGAAGGCAGCCTGATCAGCTTCAGCTATTTTGCACATGGTTTCCTGCCGGATGGGTTCGCCGGACTGGCACCGGCGGTTGACGGTGTCATCGGTGAACAATTGACGCGCCTTGGAGAGCGCCTGGCGCGCAACTGATTCAGCCGTCGCTGCCACTTCCCGTTTCAGCGTCCTGGAGATAGCCCCAGGCTTTTCTGAAATGTGCCTCATACTCTTCCGAATCGTCTTTCAGAACCCGCTCCAGGTCTTCCACATATTGACGCACCCGTAAACCGTAGGCGTGGTCATCACCCCAGACCTCGTAAAGCTTCTGCAGGCCGAGTTCATCATGACGCTTGAATGTTCGCATCACACCATACGCTTTTGAACTCTCATAGCCTAATAACTTGAGCGCTTCCTCACCCATGATCAGGGCGGAGCCAAAGGTCTCGCGGGTGATGACATCCGCGCCCGCTTCCATCAGCCTGTAAGCGTGTGAACGGTCATAAGCCCTGGCCAGCACCTTCAGGTGCGGAAAAAACTGCTTGGTGCTGGTGACCATCTGAACGGCCTTGTCGCGATCGTCTATGGCGATCACCAGCAATTTCGCCTCTTCGGCGCCGGCTGCATTCAACAACTCGACACGGCTGGCATCGCCGTAAAATACCTTGTAACCGAAGCGACCGGTCATTTCGATCTGGCCGGCATCGTGATCGAGCAGAATGGTCTCTATGCCGTCGGCCTTGAGCAATCTCGAAACGACCTGGCCGAAGCGGCCGTAACCGGCAACGATCACCGGCTGCTCGTCCGTATCCATCTCCTCATCCACGGTATCCTCGCTGGCGGCACAGCCAATAAATCTGGGACGAATCAGATGTTCATAGGCAATAATGATCAGTGGCGTTGCGATCATCGACAGCACAACCACGACAATCAGCTGGTTGGCCAGTTGGTGGCCGATCACACTGAATTGCGTGGCGTATGAAAACAGCAGGAAAGCGAATTCACCGCCCTGCGCCAGCACAAATGCAAACATCAGATTGTCGGCCAGATTGAGCCGGAATACCCTGCCGAGTATCAGCAGGACCAGCAGCTTGATCACGATCAGGAGGAACACCAGTCCCAGTGTCAGCAAAGGCTGCGCGACAACGATGTTGAAGTCAATGCTGGCGCCAACCGCCATGAAGAACAGACCCAGGAGCAAGCCTTTAAACGGCTCGATATTGGACTCGAGTTCATGCCGGTACTCACTTTCCGCGAGCACCACGCCGGCGAGAAAAGTACCCAGGGCCGGGGACAGACCAACGAACTCCATTAACAGAGTGATACCGACAATCAAGGTCAGTGCGGTTGCTATAAATACCTCATGACTGCGGGTGCCGGCAATCCAACGGAAAACAGGCCGCATCAGGAAGCGCCCGCTGACGATGATGCCGAACACGACACCCAGCACCTGCAAAGCCTGCAACCAGCCTGGCCGCTCCGGGCTCGCTCCGTGTGCCGCCAATTCCGCGGTTTCCTGTTCGAGTCCTGGAATGGTCAGAAACGGTAGTAGCGCCAGGATGGGTATGACCGCGATGTCCTGAAACAGCAGAACCGAGAATCCACGGCGGCCGGCGTCGGTCTTCATCCAGCCTTTCTCTTTCAGGGTCTGCAGGACGATCGCCGTAGACGAGAGCGACAGAATCAATCCGATGGCCAGCGCACTCTGCCACTCCAGTCCCATTGCGAATGCAACAACGCCCGTGACCAGGGCGGTGATCACGACCTGTGAGCCGCCCAGGCCCAGGATCGGTCCGCGCATCCGCCACAGTACCGCTGGCTCCAGTTCCAGTCCGACCAGGAACAGCATCAGGACAACGCCAAATTCGGCAAAGTGCATCACGTCCTGACCTTCTTCGCCAACCAGGCCCAGCACGAAGGGGCCAATGATCACACCGGCCAGGAGATAGCCCAGCGCTGATCCAAGCCCGAGCCGCTTGGCCAGGGGAACGGCCACTACTGCTGCCGCAAGATAGACAATAGCCTGTGAGAATATTCCACTGAACATGTTCTAAGAGACCTCAGGTCCGGGGCTTGTCCGATTTCTCAAGCCCGTGACAAAGCCGCCTTGCGCCGGAGTCAATCGGCACAATGCTGTGATTGATGGCAGATGACGTCACTTTCATGACGCTCGAGTTGGATGGTAGCGTGATTGATGCTGAATCGATCTGCAAGCTGGTGTGCGACACCGTTCAGGAACTCGTCATCTTCCGGCAGTGGACTCATCACCAGATGAGCTGTCAGTGCCGTATCCGTAGTGCTCATAGGCCAGATGTGCAGGTCGTGCATCGCTGTCACACCCGGCAGCGTTTTCAGGTATTCCCGCACCGCCTCCGGATCCACGTTGCGCGGTACTGCATCCACCGCCAGATTGAGTGAATCCCTGAGCAGGCCCCAGGTGGAAAGAAAGATGACAGCCGCAATGACCAGGCTGATAACCGGGTCCACCCAGTTCATGCCGTAGTACAGGATCAGGGCGCCAGAGGCCACGACTCCCAGGGACACAACGGCATCTGCGGCCATGTGCAGAAAGGCGCCGCGAATGTTCAGGTCATGATCTTTTCCGCTGACGAAGAACAGGGCCGTAACCGTGTTGATCACCACACCAATGGAAGCCACGATCATGATGGTTTTGCCAGCCGGCTGGGGTGGCTCCATCAGGCGGCCGACAGCCTCCCAGCCAATGGCGCCCACAGCACCCATCAGTAACAAACCGCTGAAAAGGGAGGCGATTATCGTCGCCCGGGAGTAGCCGTAAGTTCTGCGCGGCGAGGGGCGTTTTTTGGCCAGTGCGGCAGCGCCCCAGGCCAATAACAGGCCCAGTACGTCGCTCAGGTTATGACCGGCATCTGTTAGCAAGGCCAGTGAATCAGACATGAATCCATAGAAAGCCTCGACCACGACGAAGACCACATTCAATGTCACACCCACCGCAAACGCCCGGTTGTAATCCGGTAGCGTGTGGTGGTGATGATGGTTAACTTCGCGATTCAATTCCTGGCCCGCTTACTGAGCTTGATACAGTCCATGGTACAGCGTCCAGGCGCCGATCAGGATGAATCCGCTACCTGCAATAACGGACATCAGTTTGACGCTCACAAACTGTGCCAGCAGAGTTCCGGCCAGCACCCCGATGGCGCTGGTCAGCACCAGCGCGGACGCAGAACCCAGGAAAACCAACCATTTGCTGACCGCTTTATCGGCCGCAAACAGCAGCGTGACCAATTGGGTCTTGTCCGCCATCTCCGCGATAAAAACACTGGCAAAAACCGTTGCAAACAACTTCCATTCCATCTTGAATTCCCAATTGACCGCATGCGCCGATATTGTAACCGAGCATGGCTTGATAAACTGGCTGGGGTAAATGCCTGAAATTGCGTCGCTGAAGGTACAATTCATTTAAAATACGTCGACACCATTCGACCCATTCAAAGGCACTACAAAGGAGTCGGTGCATGAGCAACGAGGCACAAATCTGGTTCAACGGTCAGCTGCGGGATCACGCCGATTGCGTGGTTCACGTGCAAAGTCATGCGCTGCACTACGGGTCCTCGGTATTCGAGGGCATCAGGGCTTATGAAACGCCCGGGGGCACGCGAATATTTCGACTTTTGGATCACCTCAAGCGGCTGAAATACTCGGCAGATGTATACCGCATCCCCGTGCCCTGGACGCTGGATGAGTTACACCAGGCATGCCGCGACACGGTCCGGGCCAGCAGCCTTCCCAGCGCCTACATCAGACCTCTGATTTCACGTGGGGATTGCGGCCTGGGTGTACTGCCGAAGGATATGAGTGTTGTGGATGTTTCCATTATCGTGACGCCATGGGGTGCTTATCTCGGCGAAGAAGGTCTGAAGAACGGCATCAAGGCTTGTATTACGTCCTGGAACCGGCTGGCTCCCAACACCATGCCACCGGGCGTCAAAGCCGGCGGGAACTATCTTTCCAGCCAGTTGATTGGAATGGAAGCAAGAGACCGCGGCTTTGAAGAGGGTATAGGACTGGGCACTGACGGCCTTCTGAGCGAAGGTGCCGGCGAAAATATTTTCGTGGTGCTGCAGGACCGTCTGCTGACGCCACCGGCTTCATCCTCCATTCTCAGCGGCATTACACGGGATACCGTTATCAAGCTGGCAACCTCAATGGGTATCGTGACCCTTGAACAATCCATCTCCCGCGAGCAGCTGTATGCAGCCGATGAGATCTTCATGACCGGAACAGCCGCTGAAGTCACACCGGTACGCCAGGTTGATCATATTTCAATTGGCAACGGTGGTTGCGGGCCGCTGACCCGGCAACTCCAGGATGCTTTCTTCGGTCTGTTCAACGGCACAACAGAGGACCGCTGGGACTGGCTGGAACCCCTCTGACCGCAATTTCTGTAGGAGGCCGCCATGCGGGCCGACCTGCTTTTTGTAGGAGCGAGCGTTGCTCGCGATAGGTTTGGTGGTTGTTAGATTCGCGAACAACGCTCGCTCCTACAGGTCGCCCGCATGGCGGCCTCCTACATGAAAGCGGCAAAAGTGACAATTTTTGTCAGCCGAGATGACGCAAATGGACAGTTTCCCAACTGTATTCTCATCTCCAAAGTTCGGTAATTCCGTTATCTTATTGTTTTATATGTTTTTTCTCTATTTTTAGAAAAACGGCACGATTATTGCTTATATAGGGTTGTACTAACTAACTGACTGGTAGCAGTTAGCGGGATGAATCGGAACCCCGCCCCTCTTTGCCCAATCGGGGTTCCGAGTCTCCCAACCCTGCCAGCAGCATAGCTTAGACAAAATGGAGTTCAGGAGCGGTTGTCATGGAAGACACAAAGCGAATCATCCACCCCTCGCAATCGCTCACACCACAGCTCAACAATTTTCGCCGTCAGAGTACTGACTTTGGTTCAGCGGACAGGTTTTCTGTGTTGGCTGAATTCTTTATCAGACTCAACCTGGAACCTGGTATGTAAGGGGGACCGGCAGAAAGGATCATGCACACAAGGGGTGCTTTCAGTGTGCTGATCACCAAAGATGCCACTGCGCTGTCAAGTAAATGAAGCTCAGAATCAGGACATCAGCAGTACTATTCAAACCCGGCGCAAGCCGGGTTTTTTTTGGGTCGAAAGAAAACCCGGATTGCCGCTCGGCAAACCGAGTATCCGGTGCTGAATCTGGCGGATTCTAGACGGGTTTTACGTTCTCCGCCTGGGGGCCTTTCTGGCCTTCTCCGACTGTGAACTCGACCTGCTGACCCTCTCTCAGGGTCTTGCGGCCGTCCATGGCGATCGCACGGAAATGTACGAATACATCACTCTCACCCTCCCGGGCGATGAACCCATAACCTTTATCGTCATTGAACCACTTGACTGTGCCCATTACTGAATCTGACATGCTATTAACTCACTTTCTGGATCTGAAAATACACCCCGGGTCATCGACCCAGACGGGCGGCCTGCTGTAAAAAACGGGAGCGGTACCTGCTATAAGGGGAAGTAAAACTGCTTGAACCTGTCTCACCTGATATCTCGTAACGCGTATGGCAGCAGCAATATTATAGCCGCGAGCCAAACCGCTTGCTACAGTTGACCTGCCAAGTGCATTGAACAGAAAATCTCGCCGCTACGGCGAAGCTTCTTCTCAAGATCAGGTGACGCCGGTAATGATGTACCCACCTGACTTTTTGTCGTGTACCAGCGTCAGCATTCCACGCGTTTCCATCTCCTCCAGCATTTTCCCGAATGAGTTAAAACCGTGATAGCTCTCATTGAAGCCGGGGTTTCTTCGCTTCAGAGCCTGCTTGACCATCGAACCCCACATTTTGTCTTCGTCCCCTCGCTCATTAACCAGATCGGCGATGGTTTCCAGCACTTGATCAAATGCCTTTTCGGCCCGCCTTTCCTGCCGGGATTTTTGTGTGCGTTCTTCATTTTCCTTGCGGCCGTTGGTTTTCTTCTTTTTGGGCTTGCGCCGTTCGGCAATCCGGATCAAATCGTCGTAGTAAATGAATTCATCGCAATTGGCTATCAGCAGGTCAGAAGTGGAGTTCTTGACTCCGACACCGATCACTACCTTGTTATTCTCGCGCAGCTTGGACACCAGTGGCGAAAAATCAGAATCTCCGGAAATGATGACAAAGGTGTCCACGTGAGATTTGGTGTAACACAGGTCGAGCGCATCGACGACCATGCGGATATCAGCCGAATTTTTACCTGACTGGCGAACATGCGGGATCTCTATCAGTTCGAACGAAGCCTCGTGCATGCCCCGCTTGAAATCCTTGTATCGCTCCCAGTCACAATAGGCTTTCTTAACGACAATATTGCCTTTCACAAGCAGCCGTTCGAGAATTTCTTCAATCTCGAACCTAGCGTAATTGGCGTCCCTGACGCCGAGCGCAATATTCTCAAAATCACAATAAAGGGCGAGATTCTTGGTGCCGTTGGTCATGTAGAAAGGTACCTGCGTGGATAAGCTATTCTACGTGATTCCGTCTTCAGACGCTGCCCGGTTTGATCAATTTCGGGCATTTTCTTACAGAAAAGCAGCGCAGGGCGCCCAAACCGCTATGATGCATCAATGGAAAATGAAGCCAATGGCTCAACACCCTACTACAAGCTCGGACCGGACACGGTATTGCAGGCCGTTGAATCCACCGGTTTGCTCAGCGACGGACGTTTGCTGGCGCTGAACAGCTATGAAAACCGTGTCTATCAGGTCGGCATCGAGGATGGCATCCCGGTGGTGGCGAAGTTCTATCGTCCCGGTCGCTGGAACAATGAACAGATCCTTGAAGAGCACGAATTCTCGCTGGAGCTGGAAGCAGCCGAAATACCGCTCATCGCACCCACACGCATCAATGGCGAAACCCTGCACCATTACGAAGGTTTCCGCTTCACGCTGTTCAGGAGACAGGGTGGACATGCGCCTGAACTGGAAGATAAGGAAACCCTACTTTGGCTGGGCCGTTTTATCGGCCGCATTCACGCTGTAGGCCAGGCACAACCCTTCGCCTTTCGCCCTGCGCTGACCCCTGAACGCTTCGGCGACGATTCAATCGAAACCATCCTGGAAGGCCGCTGGCTGCCGCCCCACCTGGACGTGGCATTTGAGAGCCTGACCGGCGACCTGATGGCCTCCATCAGGGCAGCCTGGGAGCGTGCCGGAGATGTCGGTATCATTCGCCTGCATGGCGATTGCCACCCCGGCAACCTGCTGTGGCGCGATGGGCCGTTTTTCGTCGACTTGGACGACTGCCAGTCCGGACCGGCCATCCAGGATTTGTGGATGCTGCTGTCAGGCGATTTCCACGACATGGAAAACCAACTTTCCAACGTTATCGAGGGATACCGGCAGTTCTGCGATTTTGACCCGCGCGAACTGCAGCTGATCGAGGCCCTCCGAACCCAGAGAATGCTGCATCACGCCGCCTGGCTGGCCCGCCGCTGGGAGGACCCCGCCTTTCCCATCGCCTTCCCCTGGTTCGACGGACCCCGCTACTGGGAAGACCTCATCCTGAGCCTGCGCGAACAACTCTCCGCGATGCAGGAGCCGGCTCTGATATTGCCTTACTGACCTGCAGTGCCAATATAGCCATTTTTAATTTATCCGCAGATTTCGTAGATTTCACAGATTAGAACGGCGTCAGTGCCCTCGTTAATCGAAGGTGCTTTGACTTCACGCATACGGCGGTAGGATGGCTGGGAATTTTTGCCCACAGATTACACAGATTATTTTCAGGTGATACCGGTCGTTCAGGGCGGAGTGTTCATCGAGGAAAGTTGCTTCGTGAGTGTTTTGCTCTGACCGGTATATGCCGAAAGGATGGACTTTCCGGTTGGATTTACTCTTGCCAGCCGGGATGGGGCTACCAAAAAATCTGTGTAATCTGTGTAATCTGTGGGCAATCAATCAGCCACAGGCTAAACGACCCGCCTTAACGATTACCAGCTGTGACTGATCGAAGCGCCGAGCCACCCAAAAAAATCTGTGCAATCTGCGAAATCTGCGGACAAATAATTCCCCTTCATGAAGCTCGGGTAGTCAGTAGTGGGGTGGCGCCTCGGATTCTGCTGATGGGGTGGCGGCGGCTGCGGCTTCGCCTATTTCGTTGATTTTGGTGGAGAGTTCCTGCAAACGGAGGGTTAGCATGGCCAGATCGTGGTCCTGGCGGCTTACCACTGTGTTGAGGGACTCGATGACGTCGTCCTGGAAAGCCAGGCGGCTTTCGAGTTCGTCGATGCGGGATGACAGTTCAGAGTTCGGGCCGGTCATTGTTCGTCTTTCGTTTCCTCTTCAGGCGGCTCCCAGAGCTCAACCCGGTTTCCGTCGGGGTCGATAAACCAGCCGAACTTGCCGAAATCGTGCTCCTCGCGCTCTTCCAACACCTCGGCGCCGGCTTCCTGCACGTTGCTCAGTGCCGCGTCGAGATCGTCTACCACCAGGTTGATCATGTGGCCCTGGCCTGAATCCCCGAAATACTCCGTATCGGCAGAGAACGCACTCCAGACAGTGAAACCTGTGGCCGGCATGTCGGCCGGCGAAAAACTGGTGCCGTGGGTCTTGCCCCAGTTCTCTACTTGCAGACCGAGATGCTCTGCATACCAGCTATCCAGGCAGGCCGGATCCGGCGAGCGGAAGAAGACGCCACCAATTCCCAAAGCGCGGCCTTTTACGGATTCATTCATGGTTTGCACTCCTGACCAGGCAACATGTTAACCCAGGGCAGCCGGTACAACATGCATTTCCCATCTGCCGAAGTGGCAAAACTTGTTAGTGACATCAATGCAGGGTAGTCTTTTGCGTTCACGTTTTCTGTCTCCGGAGTGGCCGATTCAATGAGGTTTTATGAGATCCTTGCCGACCATGGCCGTACCCGGATGAGGCCCGTAACGAGCGCATGGATTCTGACGGCTACTCTGCTGTTACTGGGTGGCTGCGCCAGCCTGCCGGATGACTTCGAACAGGTTCCCAGTTATGGCTGGCAACAACCTCACGAGACCATGCTGGGCGCTTTCATCGATGAAACGGCGCCGGCGGACCGTTCCCTTTCAGGGGTCGAGTTGCTGGCTAATCCGGGCGAGGCTTTCAGCACCCGTTTTGCCATTGCCGCGTTCGCCGAAAAGACGCTCGACATGCAGTACTACCTGTGGAAAGGAGACTTGAGCGGACAATTATTGATGTGGCGAGCACTGCAAGCTGCAGATCGTGGTGTCAGGGTTCGTTTTCTGATTGATGACATCTTTAATTCCCTGTCGGATGAAGTCTACGCGATGCTCGACTCACACTCCAATTTCGAAGTGCGCGTGTTCAACCCCATGGCCAATCGAGGCATCGCCAAGAATCTGAACTACCTGGCCAACAAGCAGCGTCTGAACCACCGCATGCACAACAAGATCTTCCTGGCCGACAACGCAGTGGCGGTCCTGGGCGGCCGCAATATTGGGAATGACTATTTCGGTATCGATACCAAAGCCAACTTTTTTGACCTGGATGTGCTGACAGTCGGCGAGGGAGCGATCCAGGCAGGCGCCGCTTTCGACGAATACTGGAACAGCAAAAAGGCTGTACCCATCAGCGTTCTGCATTACGGTAATTTCACCAAAGAAGAGCTGGATGCGGCAAGAGAACGACTCAATCAATCCCTGATTAATCTGGACGCGGTGCCCTACGCAGTGGCCATGGAAGAGACTGAATCCCTGGAAAACATGAAATTCTGGCGGGAGAAGCTGATCTGGACCGAGGCCATGGTTGTCGTCGATCCTCTGGAGCGATTCGACGGCCAGGGCGAATCTGCGATTGTCGAGTTTGCGGCGCATCATGTCGCAGACATGGATAATGAATTCATTGCTGAATCCGCCTACCTGATTCCTGATCCAAGCGCTATCGATAAAATGGCCGAACTGGTTGATCGCGGCATCCGCATTCGTTTGTTGACCAATTCAATGATGTCGAACAACCACCTCACCGCTCATTCAGGCTATATGAAATACCGCAAACCCCTGCTGAAAGCCGGAGTGGAACTCCATGAACTGCGTGCCGATGCCGCGCTGCGCGAGCACTTCAAGGCATTTGAAGATGACGATGAAGTGCCGGCCGGCATCCACACAAAAGCCTTCGTCATCGACAATGAACAGACCCTGATCGGTTCATTCAATTTCGACCCCCGGTCGCGCGACCTGAACTCCGAAATCGGCCTGGTCGTTACCGACAAGGAGTTCGCCGCACAAGTCGTGGCTGAAATGAACCAGGATTTCGACCCGGCCAACAGCTACCGACTGTTCCTGAACAAAAAAGGCAAAATCCGCTGGGAGATAAAGAACCCGGACGGCACACTCACCATCTACAAACACGACCCCGGAGCAAACATCTGGAAAAGAATGGGCGCCCGGATCCTTTCCTGGCTGCCGATCGAGAAGGAACTGTAAACCGTAATTTGGGCATTATTAGTTATCCGCAGATTGCGCAGATTTCATAGATTAGAGCGGGGTCGATGGCCTCGTTAATAGAAGGTACTTTGGCTTCACGCAAACGGTGGTCGGGTCGATGTAAATTTTTACCCACAGATTACACAGATTACACAGATTTTTTCAGGGGGTACCGGTCTTCCAGGGCGGAGTGTTCATTGAGGAAAGTGGCTTCGTAGATGTTTTGCTCTGACAGGTATATAACGGAAGGATGGGCTTTCCAGTTGGATATATCCTTCACAGCCGGGATGGAGCCACCAAAAAAATCTGTGTAATCTGTGTAATCTGTGGGCAATCCCTCAAGCCCAATCAATACGAACCGCCCTAACGATTACTACCTGTGACTGACCGAAGCGCCGAGCCATCCAGAAAAATCTGCGTAATCTGCGCAATCTGCGGACAACTAATAATGCCCAAATTACGTGAAACGAGTAATCTGTGGCACGCTTAGATCTGGCCCTGCCTCTAGGCTTTAAAGGCGGACTGGAGTAGCAGTTGCATGTGGTCCCAGGAGCAGCGATCGGCCAGTTCGTTGTAGCGTAAAGGGATGCCGAATTTTTCGCCGTTGGCGGT
>PVMS01070255.1_pt1 | contig 16858 bp, 11 predicted proteins | sample 1853461 | NCBI WGS metagenome assembly PVMS01 (sample SAMN08582032, study PRJNA380276) | Marine sediment metagenome, whole genome shotgun sequencing project. | isolation source: ocean sediment barecode stripped | collected 2017 | reverse complement strand
CTCCGGAACTTAAAGTATTGATATTTTCATAACTCAGATCAGGAATTCTGAAAGGTGGGAGATTTGACGGCAATTTACCTATTGTTTCAATTCCTGTGATTTCACCTCCTAACAAAATTGCCAAAACACTGCCTAATACCATTGCAATCAACATATAATATCTGGACAATGGTTTTATAAGATATTTTACAATTAATGCCACAACCAATGTTCCAACTGCAACAATGAATACATACCAATTTGTTTCAGAAATATGATTTACTATATAGGTCAGAATTTCAAGGATGGTACTTCCTTGTGGAACTTTAATCCCAAAAACATGTTTCAATTGCTTGAAGGCAATTAAAATTCCAGCACCTGCAGTAAAACCAATTATCACAGAATGTGACACAAAGTTCACCAACTTTCCCATTCTTAAAAGACCCATTATCAGTTGAAACAACCCTGCTAAAAAGGTAAGTACCAGCGCTAATGAAATAAAAGTTTCCAGATCAGTTTCCGGGCTCACGAATTTTACCAATGTTGAATAGACCACAATTGAGATCGCCGTGGTTGGTCCGGAAATCAAATGATAGGAAGAGCCAAATAAAGCAGCTATAATTGGTGTTATCATAGCTGTGTAAAAACCAAAAATCGGTGGTAATCCTGCAATCATAGCAAATGCCACGGCTTGAGGAATAACAATAATAGTCCCGGTTATTCCCGCTATTAAATCATCTTTCCAAGTCTTTTTGGTTAATGGTAGCCACGTTAAAAAAGGGAAAAGCTGTTTAAAATTCATGGTAAAAGTTCAAGGTCTGTATTTCTGCAAAAGTACAGGGATATTTTTTTAGTTTTGTGATGTAGATCACATAATATTAAAACAATTCTCCTTGATCTTTTTCTTTAATTCTTCCTAAATGTTTGTATGCAAGTTGTGTCACTTCCCGACCACGTGGTGTACGCATAATAAATCCTTCCTGAATTAAAAATGGTTCATAAACCTCTTCAATGGTTTCTGAATTTTCACCAACAGCAGTTGACAGTGTGCTGATTCCAACAGGGCCCCCATTGAACTTATCAATAATTGTAGTTAAAATTTTATTATCCATTTCATCTAACCCATGGGCATCAACATTTAAGGCTTTCAATGCATATTTTGCAATTTCAATGTTAATATTTCCATCGCCTTTAATTTGAGCAAAATCACGAACTCTGCGCAATAAGGCATTCGCAATACGCGGTGTTCCTCTGCTTCTGCCTGCTATTTCTATAGCTGCTTCCATTGAAGTGGGAACTTTTAAAATTCCAGAACTTCTTTGCACTATGGTAGTTAATAATTCGGCTTTGTAATATTGCAATCGACTACTGATACCAAATCGAGCTCTCATTGGTGCAGTCAATAACCCGGAACGCGTAGTTGCTCCTATCAATGTGAATGGTTCTAAATCAATTTGAACTGTTCGTGCATTTGGTCCGGACTCGATCATAATGTCAATTCGATAATCTTCCATGGCTGAATATAAATATTCCTCGATAATTGGACTCAGCCTGTGAATCTCATCAATAAATAACACATCCCGCTCACTTAAATTAGTCAATAATCCGGCCAGGTCTCCCGGTTTATCTAAAACGGGTCCAGAGGTAATTTTTAGTCCAACCTTTAGTTCATTAGCAAGTATATGGGCTAATGTTGTTTTTCCAAGTCCCGGAGGTCCGTGAAATAAAGTGTGGTCTAAAGCTTCTTCCCGAAAGTTGGCAGCTTCTACAAAAATTTTTAAATTCTCTAAAACCTGCTCCTGTCCAGTAAAATCATCGAAGCTCAACGGCCGCAATTTTTTCTCCACGTCCAATTCTTCTGGTGAAATATTTTCTTTATCAGGATTCAGATTTTCGTTCATAAAAACAAAGATAACGAACTAAAATAATTAATAATTGATAATCGGTAATTAAAAATTCATTACCAAGATAGCAAATTGAGATTATTCAGCAAATAAACAAATTATATTAAACTAAAATCTGTAGGTATATGCTATCGAAAATTAGTTACTATTCCAATTGCAATCTTCTTACTTCTGACTAATAAAGAATTTCTTGAAACCAACTATCCTCGAGGCAAAGCCATAGAGGTATTTCGCTGGTTTCATTTCGACCTAAAGGTCAAAAATCGAAATTCTGTTAATTAGATTCCCGTTTTCACGGGAAATCGAAGATTCGATGGATTCAATGACAATTTCAGCGGAAACCCTGCCGTGGCAGGCAGGCCCGACGCAAGCATCGGGGAATTCTTTTCAATTAAAATTCTACGACTCTTCTTCTCCGTCAAGTAGCGGAGTAATTTGTGATACAAAATCTTCTTCGTGTCCGGGTTTGCTATAATCATAAGCCCAACGGTGAACGTGTGGGATCTCTCCAGGCCAGTTACCATGCATATGTTTCATTGGAGCCGTCCATTCCAACGTGTTTGATCTCCAAGGGTTTTGAACTGCTTTTTTTCCTTTATAAATACTGATGAAAAAGTTTGCCAGAAAAAATATTTGAGCTGCACCACCTAAAATTGCAAAAAGTGTGATCACTACGTTTATATCAGCTAAATCATCAAATAAAGGAAAAGCCGTGTTTGCATAATATCTACGAGGTAAACCTGCCAGTCCTACAAAGTGCATAGGGAAGAAAACCCCATAAGCTCCTATTACAGTAAGCCAAAAATGCCAATATCCCAAGGTTTTATTCATCATTCTTCCAAACATTTTAGGGAACCAATGATAAACTCCTGCGAACATTCCATAAATAGCAGATACACCCATTACCAAGTGGAAGTGAGCAACTACAAAATAGGTATCGTGCACATTAATATCCAGCGCACTATCCCCAAGAACCAATCCTGTTAGTCCTCCAGTAATAAATGTTGAAACAAAACCTATGGAAAAAAGCATTGCTGTGTTCATTTGAAGATTACCTTTCCACATGGTAGTAATCCAGTTAAATGCCTTTACCGCTGAAGGAATTGCTATCAATAAGGTGGTAAATGTAAATACTGAACCTAAAAACGGATTCATACCAGACACAAACATATGATGACCCCAAACAATAGTAGATAAAAATGCAATAGCCAGTATTGATCCTATCATTGCCCGATACCCAAAAATGGGTTTCCGTGAATTACAAGCAATAATTTCAGATACGATTCCCATTGCAGGTAATATCACTATATATACTTCAGGATGTCCTAAAAACCAGAATAAATGTTCAAACAATACCGGAGATCCTCCCTGGTAATGCAATACTTCCCCTTGAATAAATATATCTGATAAATAAAATGAGGTTCCGAAACTTCTATCAAAAATCAGTAATAAGGCCGCTGCCAGTAAAACCGGAAATGAAACTACACCAATAATTGCTGTAACTAAAAAAGCCCAGATTGTTAAAGGCATTCTGGTCATTTTCATTCCAACAGTTCTTAAATTCAGAACAGTTACTATATAATTTAAAGAGCCTAATAATGAAGAGGCAATAAATATTGCCATGGATACCAGCCAAAGAGTCATTCCCAATCCTGAACCCGGCATGGCTTGTGGCAATGCACTTAGTGGCGGATAAATGGTCCAACCGGCAGAAGCTGGTCCTGCTTCAACGAACAATGACATCAGCATGATTACAGTTGATACAAAGAACAACCAATATGAGATCATATTTAAAAATCCGGAAGCCATATCACGTGCTCCAATTTGCAACGGAATTAACAGATTGCTAAACGTTCCGCTTAAACCAGCTGTTAACACAAAGAATACCATAATGGTACCGTGAATAGTAACCAAAGCCAAATACATATCCGGAGTCATTACTCCACCATCTTGATGAGGACCCAAAAATGCCTCAACAATACTAAATGACCTGTCAGGCCAAGCAATCTGCAATCGGAATAACGTGGACATCAACCCTCCAATAACACCCATAAAAATACCGGTTATCAAGTACTGCTTTGAAATCATTTTATGATCTTGACTAAAAATGTACTTCGTGACAAATGTTTCTTTATGATGCTCTGACATATTTATTTATTTTTTTAGTGGAATGATGAGTTAAATTATTTAATAATCTGCGATAATGTTTGCTGTTTGCTAAGCCATTCATTAAATTGAGCTTCTTCTTCAACAATGATTTTCATCTGCATATTGTAATGTGAAGCTCCACAAATTTTATTACACAATAATAGATAATCGAATTCGTAAGGGTCTTCCCCTTTTTCAGCTCTTATTTTATTAATTCCTTCAACTTTGGCAATCGTTGCTTCATTGGCTCTCATTTCTTCAGTTGTCAACTTTGGCGTAAACGCAAATTCTGTCACCATCCCCGGAACACAATTCATTTGTGCTCTGAAGTGTGGCATATATGCAGAATGCAATACATCCTGAGAACGAAATTTAAAAATTACTTTACGCCCTTTTGGTAAATGTAATTCTCGTACAGGAATATCATCACTGGCATTCTTATCGGTCATATCAACCCCCATCGTATTTATTCCTTTTATATTTCGCACATTTGCCAAACCCAATTCATTGTCATTTCCGGCATAACGTGCTTCCCATTGAAATTGCTTTGCATATACTTCAACTATAAGTGGATTTTCAGCATCCGAGGAGTCCATCACATTATTCCAAACTGAAAGTCCGTATAAAACCAATCCTGCCAAAACTATGGCTGGAATAACTGTCCATATCATTTCTAATTTATGACTGTCCGCATAAAATAATGCTTTTCTTCCTTTAATTCCTCTGTATTTAAATGCAAAATAGAATAGAATAAATTGAGTTACAACTTGTACAAACAGAATAAGCAGCATCGTTACTAAATACAATTTATCAATTTGCTCTCCTTCTACAGATGCAGATTCAGGCAATAGAACTACGGAATATTCCACAAAAGAAAACACCATCAAACCATAAAAGAACAGGCCAAAAACTACAAATAGCACACCTTGGGTATGGTTATCTTTTTCAGTAGCCATGGAGCCTTTTAGATTGAATATGCTTGTTATCTGCCATATTCCAACGGCTACTACAATGGAAAGTAGTACATAAAGTAATGCTGTCATATTTTTCAGTTAGTTTTAATATGGTGTCAAATATAAAAAAAATCCCGAATAAATGGTATTCAGGATTCTAATTATACCTTTTTTTTTATTTTAGTAATGAAATTGTTCGCTTTCTTTTATGAAAGGATTTCCTTTTGCCAATAATGGTGCTTTCGTCAATGCCGTAAATACAATATAAATAAACAATCCTAGTATTAGCATAACAGAGCTAATTTCAGGTATTCCAATAGACCATTGGTCTCCAACTGTTGCCGGCATTACCATTACAAATATATCAATATAGTGACCTATTAGAATTACAATACCAGTACAAACAATAAACCAATTCACACGTTTGTAATCACTATTCATCAATACCAATATTGGGAATACAAAATTCAATACAACCATCCCTAGAAACGGGATTTGGTAATCATTAAATCTTGTTACAAAATAGGTTACTTCTTCAGGTATATTAGCATACCATATTAACATGAACTGAGAAAACCACAGATAGGTCCAGAAAATACTAAATCCGAACATATACTTGGCTAAATCATGTAAATGGCTGTCATTTACAAACTCTAAATATCCTTTTCCTTTTAAATAAATTGAAACCAATGCAATAGTAGTAATTCCTGAAACTATCATACTTGCAAAAACATACCATCCAAACAAGGTACTGAACCAGTGTGGGTCTAACGACATTATCCAATCCCAGGACATCATAGATTCCGTGACTAAATAGAATACTAAGAAGGCTGCTGAGCTTTTAAATAGTTTTTTGTAATTGCTAAGATCTATTGCCTTGTCCTGTGATAAGGTTAATTTTCTTGCATACTGACGGTATAAAACCCAACCCAGAATATAGAAAGAGGCTCTTCCTAAAAAGAATGGCAAATTTAAATAGCCGCTTTTATTCTGAATTAATTCATCATGGGCAACCACATCCGGATCCATCCAGATAAAAATATGATTCATATGCAAACCTGAGATCACAAAAAATACAAATAACAACACCGCACCTATTGGCAAATACGCTGTTATTGCCTCCATAACCCTAAATAAAACAACAGACCATCCTGCCTGGGCTGCGTGCTGAATTGCATAAAACACCAACGTCCCCAAAGAAATCATAAAAAAGAAAAACAGCGCTACATATAAAGCTGACCACGGCTTATTTTTTAATAAATGAAATACATGTTCCGCATGAGCATCATCCGAGTATGCAGTATCTTCAGTCCCATCTGCAATTGCATGCGTATCATTTTCATTGCTCTTTTCCGTTTCACCGTGTGTGTCATGGCTATCCTGAAGCATCATTTTAACATCTTCTACTGAATTTGGTGTAGACAAAAAACTATATCCAACTCCTAACAGTCCAATAATCATTAAGGTAAATGAAAATGTTTTTAATTTTCTTGAAAAGGTATACATATTTTTAAATTCTATCTTAGTAAAAGTGTTATTTTAATAATTCAGTTCTTAGCTGTTCGACATACATTGTGGTTTGCCATCGTTCCTGAAGTGTTAATTGAGAGGCGTGTGATCCCATCATATTTCTTCCATACATAATAACGTGATAAATACTGCCTTCCGTTATATCTCTGTCCTTATAATTGGGAACTCCTAAAAATTTCTCCCTTTCAACCAGTACACCGTCTCCTGCACCCGTTTTCCCATGACAGGAAATGCAATAAATATCGTACATTTTTTTACCATTTGATAAATTAGCTTCATTCACCTCAAAAAGATTTTTAGAATCTAATTTAGCCGCTTCATATCCTTCATTTGTATTGTCAAAATCATATGGAACCTGACCGCGGGCAATAGTTCCGTCAACAGGAAGTTGTGATGTCATACCATTGGCATAATTCGGATTTTGAGAATATGTTTCGTAACCTATGGACTTATACATATCAGGCATATACTGGTAATTTGGCTTAGTTTTATCATTCCAGCAAGATGACAACATAAATAAGAAAGCCATTGCTATTGTTATTTTTAAAATGTTTTTCATGTGTTATTTCTACTGTTTTTCATTTGTCACATGCTGTTCGCTATTCATCCTTTCTTTCAACTAGAAAAATAGAGCCATGCTCGTTTCATTTTAATTAATGCTTTTCAGTTACTTTAATTTCTACCGTTCCTGTTTTTTCAAGAAATGAAACCAATTCTTTTTCGTTTCCACTTACAGCAATCTCCATTACAAACATATCATCTGTAGTCCTTGGATCAGGATTTTCAGCTTTTTTAAATGGCCATAATCTACTTCGCATATAAAATGTAATTACCATTAAATGAGCGGCAAAGAATACAGTCATCTCAAACATAATTGGCACGAAAGCCGGCATATTCTCAATATAACTAAAACTTGGTTTTCCTCCAATGTCTTGTGGCCATTGTTCAATCATCATATAATCCATCATCCAAATTGAAAACAATAAACCAATGCACCCATATATAAAAGATGTAATTGCAATTCGCGTATCTTTCAATCCTAAAGCTTTTTCTAAACCGTGAACTGGAAATGGTGTATAAACTTCTTCGATATGATGATTTGCTTCACGAACTTCTTTTATTGCGCCTAAAAGAATATCGTCATCATTATACATTGCTTGTACTACTTTGTTACTCATGATTTCCGTCTCTTAAATTTTTAAAATTTTCACCTGATGACTTCAAAATTGATTTAATTTCCGCCTGGGCAATAACCGGGAATGTTCTTGCATACAATAAGAATAACAAAAAGAAAAATCCTATTGTTCCCAAGAAAATTCCAATATCCACAAATGTTGGTGAGAACATTGTCCAAGATGATGGCAAATAATCTCTGTGCAATGAAGTAACAATGATTACAAATCTCTCGAACCACATTCCTACATTTACGACAATTGAAATAATAAATGAGAATAGAATACTGGATCTCAATTTTTTAAACCACATCAATTGTGGTGAGAACACGTTGCAACTCATCATTAACAAATAAGCCCACCAGTAAGGACCAGTTGCCCTGTTCAAAAATGCATATTGTTCATATTCTACACCTGAATACCAGGCCATAAATAACTCTGTAATGTATGCACAACCAACTATTGAACCTGTAATCATGATTACAATATTCATCAATTCAATATGTTGTTCTGTAATATATGCTTCCAGATTTGATACTTTTCTCATTATAATAAGCAATGTATTTACCATTGCAAATCCTGAGAATACTGCTCCTGCTACAAAATAAGGAGGGAAAATTGTTGTATGCCAACCTGGAATGATTGATGTGGCAAAGTCATATGATACAATCGTATGAACTGAAAGTACCAATGGCGTTGCCAAACCCGCTAATACTAAAGATACTTCCTCAAATCGTTGCCAGTCTTTTGCTCTGCCTGTCCAGCCAAAACTTAATAAACTGTATATTTTCTTTTGAAAAGGCCTGATTGCCCTATCTCTTAACATCGCGAAATCAGGTATTAAACCCGTCCACCAGAATACCAATGAAACCGACAGATATGTTGAGATTGCAAAAACATCCCATAATAACGGTGAATTAAAATTGGTCCACAATGTCCCGAATTGGTTTGGAAGTGGCAATACATAATAGGCGTTCCAAACACGTCCCATATGAATGACAGGAAACAATCCTGCCTGTACCACAGAGAAAATTGTCATCGCTTCAGCAGATCGGTTGATACCCATTCTCCACTTTTGACGGAACAATAACAATACGGCTGAAATAAGTGTACCGGCATGACCAATACCTATCCACCATACAAAATTGGTAATGTCCCAGGCCCAACCAACAGTTTTATTTAATCCCCATACTCCAATTCCTGTTCCAATGGTATATACTATTGCCCCAACACCCCAAAGGAATGCCAAAAGCGCTATTGTAAAAGCTGTCCACCATAATTTATTCGCTTTACCTTCAATTGGAGCTGCTACATCCACAGAAATATCATGGTAGCTTTTATCTCCGGCTATTAAAGGTCTTCTAATAGGTGCTTCGTAATGAGACGACATAATTCTTATTTAATTATTATCTATTAATATTAATTTTATGCTTCTTGAATATTTCTAACTTTTACTTGATATACCACATTTGGTTTTGTTCCAACATGTTCAAGTAAATGATAGGCTCTTTTATCTTTTGCCAAACTGGTTACAACATCTTCTTCATTATTGATATCACCAAATACCAACGCATTTGTGCTACAGGCATTTGAACAAGCCGTTTCAAATTCATTTGTATTCACCGGTCTGCCTTCTTTTTTAGCTTTTAAGATGGTAGCCTGCGTTAATTGAATACACAATGAACATTTTTCCATAACTCCACGAGAACGCATAGTAACATCCGGGTTCAACACCATTTTACCTAAATCGTCATTCATATGGAAATCAAAGGCACTATTTTCAGGATAATTGAACCAATTGAATCTACGTACTTTATACGCACAGTTATTTGCACAATACCGTGTTCCTACACAACGGTTATAAGCCATCATATTTTGACCTTGACGGCCATGAGATGTTGCAGCAACCGGACAGACGGTTTCGCAAGATGCGTGATTACAATGCTGACACATAACCGGTTGAAAAGCCACTGATGGGTTTTCAGACGGATCTTCTAATGCCGACATTGTCTTTTTATATCCAATCGGACCTTTACCCTGTTTTTTCAGTTCTATATCACTGGAAAAATCTTCTTCGTGAGAATAGTAACGGTCAATTCGTAACCAATGCATATCTCGAGATCTTCTGACTTCTTCTTTTCCAACAACTGGAACATTGTTTTCAGCATGGCAAGCAATTACACATGACCCACAACCTGTACAGGCATTTAAATCAATTGATAAATTAAAATGATGCCCTAATGATCTATCAAAAGAATCCCAAAGATCAACAGTAGTAGCTTCAACTTTTTTATGATCTAAAGAAACCATAGGAACTATATTCCATACTTTTGAATCTTCGTTGTTATATTTTTCTAAGGTAGTTTCTATAATAATATCCCCTCTTCCCATTAATGTATTGTGCAACTGAACACATGCAAATTCATGTATTCCGGCAACAACTTTTACAGTAACGTTTGATTGGAAATTATTAAAATCTTTATAGAATTGATAGCCATTTTTACCAGTTTGCATAGTGGTTTTTAAACCTTTTTTACGCCCGTAACCTAATGCCAATCCTAAAGAGCCCTTTGCTTGACCCGGCTGAATTAATACAGGTAAAATTTCTGATATCCCGTTTACAGTTAATTCAACCAGACTTCCGTTCAAGGCACCATTAGCTACATTTTCATTCATTACTCCTAATGTATCAGCATCAGCTTTTGACATTGTCAAGTAATTATCCCATGTTGTTCTTGTAATTGGATCTGGTAATTCCTGTAACCAAGGATTATTCGCCATTTGACCATCCCCTAAACTAATTTTAGTATAAAGAGCAAGTTCTAAATCGCTTCCCTTAACTTTTTCCAATGCTGAAACTGCTGCATCAATATCAACCTCTAAAGTTGAAGCCAAAACCTCATCTTCAAGTGAATCAACAACAAAAACACCATCATGTAAAGCCTGATTCCAAGATTTACCTGTTAATATGGTTGTATTCCAGGATTCTTTTAAGAAATCGTAATATGTTGAAGTGCTTCCTGTCCAAGTTAACAACGCATCTTGAAACTGACGTGTATTGAACAATGGATTAATGGTTGGTTGTATTAAACTATACTGACCTTTTTTAATAACAGCGTCTCCCCAAGATTCTAAATAATGTGGCGTTGCCAATGCAAATTGAACTGCATTCGCTGTTTCGTTATCTTGCATTGAAAATGAAACCGATAATTTCACTTTTTTCAACCCTTCAACAAACTCAGCTGAATTTGGTAGTGAATATACTGGATTTGAATTATTAATAATTAATGCTCCAATGTTTCCTGCATTCATGTCAGCAATTAGTTGAACTACATCAGCATCATTACCATGTCTCACATTTTTTGTTGCAACAACATCCAACACTTCACTATTAATCGCTTTATTAATTGCTAAAGCCACTAATTGTGCATTTTTATCTTGAATTCCTGTTAAGACTACTGCTTTACTTCCTGCTTTTCTAATTTGTGCTGCTGCTTTTTGAATGGCATCATTTAAAGGACTTGCTTCTTTGGTAGTAATTCCTTTAACAACAGCCTGGTATAATTTGATCAATGCTGTGCTTTGCTCAGATGGTTTTAGCATAAATCGCTCATCAGCATTTGCACCTGTCAATGTTAAATTTGATTCAAATTGTACATGGTGAGACATTTTACCCTTATTTGGAACACGTCCTTTCGCATAACCAACGTCAAATCCTCCACCTTGCCAATCTCCAAGAAAATCAGCTCCAACAGCAACAATTACTTCCGCTTTATCTAAATTATATTCTGGTAAGGCTCTGGTTCCATACATTCCTTCAAATGCATCCAACGCTGCAGATTCGGAAATCGCATCGTATACTACATGATGAACATTTCCAAATGTTTCATTTAGTTTATTAACAAGTTTTTTTGTAGACGGGCTGGCACACGTTCCAGTTAATACTGTGATAGGTAATCCAGCTTCTTTAACTTCATTTAACTTAGAAATAATTTGAGAATCGGCATCAGCCCACATAATTTCAGCACCATTTGCTTTTGGTCCTTTCAGTCGAAGACTATCATATAACGAAAGTACAGAAGCTTGCACACGGGCATTGGTATGTCCGTTAGCCTCTTTATTTGGTTCAATTTTAATCGGGCGCCCTTCTTTGACTTTTACTAAAATATTTGCAAAATCAAATCCGTCAGCCATGGTAGTTGCATAATAATCAGCAACACCTGGAATAATATCATCTGGTTTAATTATATATGGTATTGATTTTACCACCGGACCTTCACAAGCTGCCAAAGAAGCTGCAGCAGTTGTAAATCCAACATACTTTAAAAAGTCTCTACGTGTTGTTGACGAAGCCTCCAGGTTATCTTTATCTCCTAAAAATTCATCCGTTGGGATTTCTTCAACAAACTCGTTATTCTTTAACGTATCAACAATAGAGCTGTTTTCTTTAAGCTCTTCAACACTTTTCCAGTATTTTTTGTTTGATGCCATTTAGTTTATGTATTTAATGATTGAATAATGAATAATAGAATGATAAATTACATTTTCTTATTATTTAAAATTCTTTCAATTTCTAATTTTTAATTAATAGTGACATTTACCACATTCTAATCCTCCTAATTGAGCTTCAGTCACTTTTTCTACTCCGAACTTTTTAGCTAACTGATCGTGTATATTTTTATAATATTCGTTTTCGGTCATATCAACTTCCGTTTCTTTGTGGCATGTAATACACCAATCCATTGTAAGCTGAGAGAACTGATACACCTCATGCATTTCTTCAACAGGACCATGACATTTCTGACATTCTAATCCCGCTACTGTTACATGTTGAGAATGATTGTAATACGCGAAATCGGCTAAATTGTGAATTCTTACCCATTCAATAGGGGTTTGAATTAAGTCTTCATTGTATTTTCCATTTTCTTTATCCCAGCCAACTGCATTATATAATTTTTGTATTTCATTGTCTAAATCTTCTTTGGAATAATCTCCAAATAATTCCCCTGTATATTCTGATATCATTTTATGACAGTTCATACAAACATTTGCAGATGGTATTCCTGAAGTTTTACTGTTTTTTGCGGAAGAGTGACAGTACTGACAGTCAATTTTATTATCACCTGCATGAACCGCATGTGAAAATACTATCGGTTGAATTGGCTGATATCCCTCATTCACATCAATTTGCATTAACCAGGCAAATAAGAACCAAGTTCCTAATAACAAGAAAAATATAATTGACAAGAAACGCACGAATGGGTTTAAAACCAATGATTTTAAGATACTTACTGTTGCTTCTTCATCTTCATCAACTTCTTTTTTATTCGTTGTTGCAACTACTATTAATGTAAGTATTAAGAATGCTAAAAGAGTAATGCCCAGCGTTGACCAAACATTCAATCCCGGATTTTTAAAAATTGTATCATCTTTAGCTGATGTAGTTGTAGCAACATCTTGTTTTACATCGCCAACTGCAAGGTATTTTATTATATTATCAATGTCTTCATCAGAAAGATGAGGAAATGGGGTCATTGCAGCCGGATTGCTGTCTGCTACTTCTTTTGCCAACTTGTCTCCGGAAGCTACTAAAGCATTGCTGTCTTTAATCCAAAGTTTTAACCATTCAGCATCACGTTTTTCATTAATTCCTAACAGTGCAGGACCAATTAATTTTTTTTCAAGTTTGTGACAAGCAGCGCAATTTGTTTTAAAGAGTTGTTTTCCGATCTCAACTCCGGGATCAACTTCCTGAATTGCCAAACTAACAGATTCTGGTGCAGGCTCACCTTTTGTATATGCTAAAATATCAATGATATCCTGGTCAGATAACTGAGGATTAGCAATCATTGGCAATTTATTGTTCTCTTCAAAAACCTGAATTGCTAATTTATCTCCTGATTTAATCATCCCCGGACTATCTTTAATCCAGGCAATTAACCATTCTTGTTCTCTTTTTTCAGTAATGCCTTTTAAAGCAGGGCCTACCAATTTTTTATCTAATTTATGACAAGCTGCACAGACCGATTTGAAGATCTTCTCTCCATTTGCTACATCTGCATCTTGAGCTGATAAATTAATTGAAAAAAATAAAAGGAAAGCAAGACTGTTAACGACTAATCTTGATAATGTACTGTGTTGTTTCACACTTTTCATATTTTAAAAAAATCTTTTCTTTTCTTGTTTGGTACAATATTTTCACTTAAAAAAATATGACTTAAGTCATTTTTTAAAGATTTGACAAAAGTACTATTAAAATATAAATCTAAAAATGTTATAATTATGTTAAATGTAATTTATATTCATTCTAAATAAGGTATAAAAATACATATATTTCAGGGAAAACTATACATTTGAAAAAAAATAAAATGAGTATTCTATCAAAAAAAATTGTATTGGTCTTATTTTTTGCTTTTTTCCTAAGTAATTCAAAATCACTTGCTCAAAGCGAAAATGAAAAAATCAATACATTAATTGAACAAAAAAGAACATATAATAAAAACAATAAAAGTTCTGTAGTTTATAAAATTCAGCTTTATAACGGAAATGAGGAAGAAGCTTATAAAATAAGACGAAATTTCAACGCCTCCTATCCTGAATATAAAACTACTATTATGTACAAACCCCCGGAATGGAAAACACAAGTTGGCGATTTTAAAACGCATCTTGAAGCTGACAGAGCCCTAAAAATTATCAAGAAAAAATATACGGGAGCTATTGTTTTAGAAGATAAGATCTAATATGTATTGCAATTACACAACACGTTTTAATCTTTCAGATAGTTTTGATTTTAATTTGGTATAATCTATAATTGCACCCATATTTTCTACTCTTTCGTTTTCATTATTAATTTTATTTATTCTAAGTGAATCAATTTTTTTCTCAATTAAAATTCGCCTCAAATTAAATAAGGTATCGGTTACCAATTTTGACATTTCTCCTTCATTGTCTTTCCCTTTTACAAAAACTCCTTTTCTTTCCCAATCGTTGATAATATATTTTTCATCATCCATCAGGATATTTGTTACTAAATTGGCTATTTCAACATTTGAATGATTGACAAAAGTATCCACTAAAATCGTTTCATTCTGATTCAGCTGATGAATTATTTCATAATAAATTTGCTGAAATAACTCATCTGTAAATTCAACTTCATCTTCCTGCAAATTCAGATAAATCTCATTTGAAACTACATTTTTAAAGTGAATTTTTTTTGGCGATTGAAATTCACCATCATCAGTCTCTTTATCCACTACATAATCTTCAAATTCAATATTGTTGTTTCCATACAACAGCAAAATTTTTATAATTTCTTTTTCATATTTTTTCAATTCATCAATTTTTTCAAATTGAGGAGTTTTTTGCAAAACAGTTGCCGATGGTTTCCCATAGCTAGGTCTTTTAGAAGCTTCTCTTCTTTCTTTTTTATCAAGTTGAGCCAATTCATCGAACAATACATTTTCAGAAATATCCATAATTCTTGAACATTCCTGAATATAAATTTCACGCTGAATACGATCTGGTATTTTAGAAATACTAATGACTATATCACGAATCAATCCTGCTTTTTTAACAGGATCGTTTTGCGCTTCTTCCATCAGCAACGATACTTTAAAATTAATGAAATCCTGAGCGTTGTTTTGTAAATATTCCTTCAGTTCATCAACAGATACTTTCTTTGCAAAACTATCGGGATCGTCTCCATCAGGAAAAATCAAAACTTTTACATTCATTCCCTGCTCAAGTATTAAATCGATTCCGCGAATTGATGCTTTAATCCCGGCAGCATCACCATCAAAAAGAATAGTAATGTTTTTTGTAAGTCGGTTGACCAACCTTATTTGATTTTCGGTAAGTGCAGTACCTGAAGATGAAACCACATTTTCAATTCCCGATTGATGCAATGAAATCACATCGGTATATCCTTCAACCAAATAACAATTATCTTCTCTAGCTATTGCCTGTTTTGCGTAATAAATCCCATATAAAATATTGCTCTTATAGTAAATCGCACTTTCCGGTGAATTCAAATACTTGGCAGTTTTTTTATCATTTGTTAAAGTTCGCCCTCCAAATCCAAGCACTCGTCCACTCATACTATGAATTGGAAATAGCACCCGCCCTTTAAATCGATCAAACTGTTTGGTGCCTGTAGATGAAAGCAAATCTTGTTTAACAATGGTAAGTCCTGTAGATTCAAGATATTTTAGATTATACCCCTTATTTAATGCTTCATTGGTAAATGCTTCCCATTCATTCAGCGAATATCCTAACTGAAATTTCCGTACAGTTTCTTCAGAATATCCACGTTCTTTAAAATAACTCAATCCTATCGCTTTTCCCTGTTCGGTTTCAAATAATATCTTTTGAAAATAGTCTCGTGCAAATTCAGAAACCAAAAACATACTTTCCCGTTCATCTTCATGTTGTTTTTGTTCTTCAGTCTGTTCAGTTTCTTCAATTTCAATATTGTATTTTTTGGCCAGATACCGAATTGCTTCCGGATAGGTATAATGTTCGTGCTCCATTAAAAATGTAATAACATTCCCTCCTTTTCCCGAACTAAAATCCTTCCAAATTTGCTTTACAGGAGATACCATGAACGAAGGTGTTCGTTCTTCAGAAAACGGACTAAGCCCCTTAAAGTTACTTCCCGCTTTTTTTAACTGAACGAACTCACCAATAACCTCCTCAACACGAGCAGTTTCAAAAACATTATCTATGGTATTTCTGGAAATCAATTATTTATGGTTCTATTATTTTTTAAGTTTTCTAAATTACAAAAATTAGATAAAAACTGCTTTCTAAAATCGAAATATTCATCAATCAATTCTGATAATTATTGGGATTGTTTCAGGTTTAAGTAGCAGTCGCAAATCAATGTGAGATTCTGAATTCAAAGATTCAAGAATACATTTCTAAAAAATAAGAAACAGAAGTTATAAAACATGTTCAGAATTATATTCTTTCAGGTTTTTTTAAAGGAATTAAAAATTACAGGAAAATACGCCGAAGATAAAATTAACAGATCAACCATAAAAAAGTTAAAAGCAGTTTCATAATATAAATTTCAAGGAATGCAATTTTTAATTCCTTTAAAAAAACCTGAAAGAATATAATTCTGAACATGTTTTATAACTTCTGTTTCTTATTTTTTAGAAATGTATTCTCG
>PVMS01001830.1_pt1 | contig 16870 bp, 18 predicted proteins | sample 1853461 | NCBI WGS metagenome assembly PVMS01 (sample SAMN08582032, study PRJNA380276) | Marine sediment metagenome, whole genome shotgun sequencing project. | isolation source: ocean sediment barecode stripped | collected 2017 | reverse complement strand
GTGTGGGGCCACTCGAAGCATTCGTGTTCGAATTCGGCGTCCGGGGCGCCGTAGCTGCCCTTCGGGTGCAGGCGCAGAGGCTCCTCCCCCTCGAAATAGGGGTAGTGGAACGGCGTGCCGTCGTCGTCGAAGGTGGCGGCGGCCAGATGGAACTCGATCAGATAGAGGCTGCCGCCGGGCGCCAAGTGGCGCGCCGCGACCTCGGCCCAGTGCCTCCGGTCGCGGATCCAGCAGAGCACGCCGTAGGAGGCGAAGACCACGTCGAAGCGCTCGCCGAGGTCGAGCGCAAGAACGTCCTGACACACGAAGCGCGCCGGCAGACCGCACTCCGCAGCGAGCGCGCGCGCCTCGGCAATGGCCCGCTCGGAGAAGTCCACGCCGGTGACGTCGGCGCCGAGCCGAGCCGAGGAGAGCGTGTCGAGCCCCAGGTGACACTGGAGATGGAGCAGCCGCTTGCCGTCGACGGGGCCGACCTCTGCCAGCTCGGTGGCCTTGAGGCTCGATTTCCCGTCGCGAAAGCCGGCCACGTCGTAGAATGCCGAGCTCGCGTGAAGGGCGGCCCAGCCGTCCCAGAGGCCGCGGTTCGTCTTCGTTCGGGAGTCCATGTGGCGGAATATATCGATGTCGAGGAGGCGAGGAGCCTGCCCGGGCTGCGGCTGGTGCTGACCCGGGGCGTGCCCGGTCCCTGGGGCGAGGCCGCCAAGGGCATGTTCCACCTCCAGGGGATCCCGTTTGCGCGAGTGGCCCAGCGGGGCGGGCAGCCAAACCCCGAGCTCGAGGCCTGGACCGGGCACGCGAACGCACCGCAGGCCATCTACCAGGACGAGCCCGCGCGCTGCGGCTGGACGGAGATCATCCTGTTGGCCGAGCGGCTCGCCCCCGAGCGGTCGCTGCTGCCCGCCGAAGCGGCCGAGCGCGCCGAGCTCTTCGGCCTCGGCTACCTGATCGCCGGCGAAGAGGGCTTGGGTTGGCAGCGACGGCTGATGCTGCTGCACCCCGTGCTCTCGCTGCCGCACTCTGCGCTGCCCGCCGACAACCCCTTGCGCCTGACGGTCGAGCGGCTCGGGAGCCGCTACGGCTACACCGCAGAGGCGGCGGAAGCGGCGCCGGCGCGGGTGGCCGCCATCCTCCGCGCGCTGACGGCGCGCCTCGAGAGACAGAAGAGCGCCGGCAGCCCCTATTTCCTCGGGAACGCGCCGACGGCGCTCGACGTCCTCTGGTCCGCCTTCGCCGCCATGCTGAAGCCGCTCCCCGATGAGCAGTGCAGCTTCCCGGACATGATGCGCGCTCAGTACACCGTCGAGGACCCCGTCGTCCTGGAAGCCGCCTCACCGCTGCTCCTGGCCCACCGCGACTTCTTCTACGAGAAGCACCTCCCCCTCCCTCTCGACTTCTAGCCAGAACAGGTGAAGAGCGGAGGACGATCCGAGGCTGCTAGGGCGAGACGATGACCTTGCCGTAGGTCCGGCGACCGCCGAGCGCCGCCAGGGCCTCGGGCAGATCTTCGAGCGAGTAGCTCTTGTAGATGACCGGACGGATCTTGCCCTCGGCGTACAGGTCGAAGAGCGCGTTCATGGTCTGCGGGATCTTCTCCGGCTCCTTGCCCGCGTGGGCGCCCCAGTGCAGCCCGGTGATCGAGATGTTCTTGAGCAGGATGCGGTTGGCCTTCACGCTGGGGATCGTGCCGCTGGCGAAGCCGATGACGACGAGCCGACCATTCCACGCGATGCACTTGAGCGACTTGTCGAAGATCTCGCCGCCCACGGAGTCGTAGATGACGTCGGCGCCCTTGCCGGATGTCAACGCCATCACCCGCTCGACGAAGTCTTCCTCGCGGTAGTCGATGGTGTCGTCCGCGCCGTTGTCCCGGGCGACCTCGAGCTTCTCTGCGCTGCCGGCCGTAGCGATCACACGGGCGCCGAGCGCCTTGCCGATCTGGACGGCGGCGATGCCGACGCCGCCGGCCGCCGCGTGAACCAGCAGGTCCTCGCCCGGCTGGAGGTCGGCTCGAAAGACGAGGCCGGCGTAGGAAGTGGGGTAGATGATCGGGAAGGCGGCGCCCTCCTCGAACGACATTTCGTCGGGCAGCGCGTAGGAGCCGAACGCCGGCAGCAAGGTGCGCTCGGCGAAGCCGCCCAGACCTGGCGAGCCGAAGACTCGGTCGCCCTCGGCAAAGCCCTCGACGCCGTCTCCCACCCCGATGACCACCCCGGCGACCTCGGCCCCGGGCACGAACGGGAACGGCGGCTTCACCTGGTACTTGCCCTGGCACATGAGAATGTCGAAGAAGTTGCAGCCGGCGGCGCGCACCTCGATCTCGAGGAAGCCGGGCTTGAGCTCGGGCTCCCCGATGTCCTGAACCGAGAGCTGACTCGGCTCCATCCAGCGATCGACGACGATGGCGCGCATCCATTCCTCCTGATCGGGTCACACGGCGAAGGCGGCGATTCTAACCCGGCCAGCACCGCGCAGCCGGCGCATCTGATCGGGTACAATTCCGCCCCATGCCCAGATCCCCCGACGTGAAGCAGCTCAAGCTGGAGGTCTGCGACGCCATCGACGGCATGCGCGACGACCTCCTGCGGCTGTCCCACGCCATCCACGCAAACCCCGAGCTGGCCTTCGAGGAGCGCGAGGCATCGGCCCTGCTGGTCGACGCCATGCGCCGCGCAGGCCTCGACGTGAGCGCCGGCGCCTACGGCCTGGAGACCGCCTTCGCCAGCGATTTCGGCCCCGACGGCGCCCCCTGCGTGGCGATCCTGGCCGAGTACGACGCGCTTCCGCACATCGGCCACGCCTGCGGGCACAACCTGATCGCCGTCTCCGGCGTCGGCGCGGGACTCGCGCTGGCCGCCCTGGGACCGCGCGTGCCGGGCCGAGTGCGCGTGCTCGGCACCCCCGCCGAGGAGCACGGCTGCGGCAAGGAGCGGATGGCTCGCGAGGGCGCCCTCGACGGCGTCGACGCCGCGATGATGATGCACCCGTCGGGAGTGAACATCGCCAACATGCCGTGCATCGCCATGGCCGAGCTCGAAGTGGTCTATCACGGGCAGGCGGCCCACGCTTCTGCCATGCCGGAGCGCGGCGTCAATGCCCTCGACGCGATGGTGATCGGGTACAACGCGATGGCGGCGCTGCGTCAGCACATCTCCCAGGATCAGCGGGTGCACGGCATCATCACCGACGGGGGGCAGGCGCCCAACGTGGTGCCCGAGCGGGCGGCCGGGCGCTTCTACGCGCGCGCTGCGAGCTTCGAAGAGCTCGCGCCGCTCAAGGAGCGGGTCGAAGCGTGCTTCCGGGCCGGTGCCACGGCGACCGGCTGCGAGATCGAGGTGCTCTGGGGCGAGGCGGACTACCGCGACTTCCGCTTCAACGCGCCGCTGGCCGATTCCTTCGTCGCCAACGCCGGCACCCTGGGCCGCGAGTTCTTCCCCTGGGAGAAGCTGCCCGACAGCATCAAGGGCAGCACCGACATGGGCAACATCAGCTACCGCGTGCCTTCGATCCACCCGATGCTCTCCAGCGCGCCGATTCACGTGACGATCCACAACGCAGAGTTCGAAAAGTGGGCGGGCTCGGAGATGGGCGACACGGCCGCCCTCGATGGCGCCAAGATCCTGGCCATGACTGCGATCGACTACCTCACCGACCCGGACTTGCGCGAGCGCGCCCGCGCGGCCTTCGAGGCAAGCGGCGCGGCGTGAGCGATCGGGAGGGCTCTGCGGCGCATCGGCCGCTGCAGTCGATCCACGAGTCGGTGTGGATCGCACCGAGCGCTCAGATCTACGGGAAGATCTCCATCGGCGAGGGCTCGTCCGTCTGGCACAACGCCGTCGCGCGGGCGGAGTGCGAGGAGATCCGCGTCGGCCGCTTCACGAACATCCAGGACTTCGTGATGATCCACGTCGGCTATAGCGATCCGACGACGATCGGCGATTTCTGCTCGGTGGCCCATCACGCGACCGTGCACGGCTGCACCCTCGGCGACGCCACCCTGGTCGGCCCCGGCGCGGTGATCATGGACGGCGCCGTCGTCGGCCCCGGCTCCATCATCGCCGGCGGCGCCGTGATTCCCGAAGGCAAGACGTTCGGCGCCGGCGCGATCCTTGCCGGTGTCCCCGCCAAGCAGATCGCCGAGCGCGACAGCAGCCGCGCCAACCGCCTCAACGCCTGGAACTACCACCGCAACGCCGAGTTCACCGCCCGCGGCAACCACCGCTGTTGGGACGGCCCCGACTACCAAACCTGGCTCGCCACCAAAAAATCCCAGATCGACTCCGACCAGGACTTGCTTTAGGGGACGTTCCTTTTCCTTGCTTTTCTCCCGCAGAAACGTCCCCTTCCCTGCGAAAAGCAAGATCAAGGAGCGTCCCCTAAAGCAAGGCCGGTGAAGAGGAGGGCGATGGTGGATTCGATGGCGACGCGGCAGGCGTCTTCGTCGATGAGGCCGTTGGCCCAGGAGGTGCGGGCGCCGGTGGCGGCGTGGAAGAGGGTGCGGGCGGCCGTCACGACGTCGATGTCGCGGCGGACGTCGCCGCGCATGCGGCCGTTCATCAGGATCTCGGCGATCAGGCCGATCGTACGGTCCTGGAGCGCCAGCACGCTGCGCGCGACCCGGGCCTGGGGATAGGTGGTCGCCCGCAGGGCGATGCGCGTGAGATCCGGGTCCTCCGCCAGCAGCTCGTGCTGGGCCCGGAAGAAGCGTCGCATACGCTCCCGAGTGGGCAGGGCGCCCGTCTCCTGTTGACGGAAGCGGGTCCAGGCTTCCTCCTGGAGGTCCGCGAGCTCCTGGACCAGGAGCTCCTCCTTGGACTCGACGTGGCGGTAGATCGAGCTGGCGCCCATCCCCGCCCGGGCGGCAATCGCGCGCAGGGTGGCGGCGTCAAAGCCCCGCTCGCGAAACAGCGAACGGGCCGCCTCCCGGATCCGGGCGCGGCTGTTCCGACCGCGGCGCAGGCGCCCATCGTCCGGACGCAGGCCTGCGGGCGGCGCGTTCTGGGGCATGGAATCGTCCAACGCGAACAGGATCGCATAGTTCGCCCGCGGCGCACGGCCCCTGTGCACGAATCGCGTGCCAGATTGGACAAGGGCCCGACCGGGGCGGCCGGTCAGGCCCTCGGACGCCTGCGACCCAGAGCTTCCCAGAGCCAGGATGAGGGGCGCGGCGTACACCGGATGACACTCCCCCAGTAGGGTGTCGGTCCAGCCTATGCACTTGCCCCTTTTCCTAGAGCAACAACCGTGCCGAACCAAGGGAAAACCCTAACCGCCCGAAATGGTTTGGGATTGGAGCCGCGGGAGATCGGACGCAGTGAAAGGTTTTTCCGATCCGGGGAAAACTCGTTCCCAACGGAGAAGGTTCGTTCCGTCGCGGAGACGCAACTCCGCTCGACAAATCGAAGTCGCGACTCCAGAGCGCGCGCTACCCGAGCTCCTGGAGGAGGCGCTCGAGCGAATGCTGCGTGCGCGCCTCGAGGGCCAGCATCCGGCGCCGCATGTGCAGCGCCACGTCCACACCGGCGGGATTCACGCCGAGCTCGCGGATCAGCGAGGCCGCGACCCGCAGCTCCTCTGCCCGTTCTGCGTCGAGCCACTCGTCTTCGAAGAGGCCTTCACGGCGCAGGTCGGCGATCAGCGTGGAGCCTTCCAGCCCCAGGAAGCGCAGGACCTCTACCACCGAAGTGCGTCGCATCACGACCCGAGCTCCTCGCGCAGGTCGGCGGACTCGTGCTCGGCCAGCGCTTCGAAGGCAGTGCGGGCTTCGGGCGACAGGTCACGCGGCACACGGATCTGAACCACTGCGTAGAGATCCCCCGACGCGCCACCAGACGGGTCGGAAACTCCCTTCCCGCGCAGCCGCAGGCGCGCACCGGAATCGGACCCCGCCGGCACGGTGAGCATGACCCAACCTTCCAGTGTCGGGACCTTTACCCGTGCACCGAGCGTCGCCTCGCGCACCGTCACCGGCAGATCGAAGTAGACGTCGCGGCCTTCACGGCGAAAGATACGGTGAGGCCGCACCCGGATGCGCGCCTGGAGGTCTCCGGCCGGCCCACCGCCGAAGCCCTCGCCACCCTTTCCGCGCAGCCGGATGCTGCCGCCGTCGGAGACGCCGGGCGGGATGCGCACCGTGACCGTCTCGGGCGCCGCGCTGCCATCGGCCCGGGGCCGCATCAGCGTGAGGCGGCGCTCGCCCCCGTGCACCGCGTCCATGAACTCGAGCTCGAGCTGCGCCTCGAGGTCCGCGCCGCGCCGGGCGCCCTGAGCCTCGCTCCAGCCCCGCCGTGAGAAGAGATCGCCGAAGAGGTCCTCGAGGCCGCCGAAGTGGAACCCCTCCTCACCGGGATAGCCGCGCCCGCCGGCACCGCCCGCGCCGAAGCGCGACCCGAAGGCCTCCCGGGCCTGGCGCGCCTTGTCGGCGTCGAAGCTCGCGTCGAGGGCGACCTCGCCGAACTCGTCGTAGTTGCCGCGCCGCTCGGGATCCGAGAGCACCGCGTAGGCCTCGGAGATGGCCTTGAAGCGCTCCTCGGCCGGCTCGTCCCCCGGATTCACGTCCGGGTGAAAGCGCCGGGCAAGCTTGCGATAGACCTTCCGGATCGTGTCCTCATCGGCATCGCGCGCGACGCCGAGCACCGCATACAGGTCCCGCTTCTCGTCCTGGCGCACCGGCCCTCCCCCTGTACACGGGGAAGCCCCGACACGGGCGTCCCTCCTTCAAGTCCCCCGCGGGGAGAGCTCAGCCGACGCGGCCTGCGCGCGGGCGCTCGGCCAGCTCCTGCACCGTCAGCTCGAGCAGCTCCGGGCTCTCGATCCGCTCCCGGATGCCCTCGAGGCTGATGTACGAGTAGAGGCCGTCCTCGATGCGCTCGTCGTAGGTCCAGGCGATCTTCATCTTGCGGCGGCCGCCCTCTCCCGGCTCCACCCGGCCCATCACGCCGAAGATCGAAGCCGTGCCTCGCTCCCAGACGTGATGCCAGCCCGCCGGATAGTCGATCGAGCCCAGGTTCGCGACGAAGCACGACGCGTAGTGCGGATCCGGCTCGATCATGAAGCGGGGGAGGAGACCGAAGTAGTCCAGGACATCAGCCAGCTTGAGCAGCAGCTGGATGATCGGCCCCGGCAGCCTGACCAGCAGGTTCATCTCCTTGTCGCTCTGGGTCTTCTTGCCGGCACGCTGGGGGTTCAGCCGGGCGTACACCGCGTCGACCATCTCCTCGAGCGACTCGGTCCCGGGCTCGAAGCGCCGCTTCACCGTGATCATCGGTGAGCCGTCCTCAATCGAGCGCTTGGCGCTGAACGTCAGATAGACCCCCTCGCGCTGCCAAAGCCGCCCGCCCTTGACGAAGCGGTTCACGCCCGGGCGCAGCTCGAAGACCTGGGACAGGGCTCGCAGGAAGAGATGGAAGAGCGTGATGCGATTCGCGGCGTCGCGATCGCGGTTCTTCTTCTCCAGGTACTCGAGCGCGGCGTCGACCTCGATGTCCTGCATCATGTAGAACACCGAGTCGTTACGTCGCGGCGAGATGTAGGGCATGAAGCGCCGCATGGTCGAGAGGTTTTCGACCGGCTTCGCATCGGCACGCCAAGGCAGCATCGCAGGGTCCTCCGGCGCCCAGTCTACCGCGGAATCCGCGGCTCCCGGCGCATGCACCAGACCGGGACGCCGAGGATCGCGGTCTCGCGAAGCACGCCGAAGCCCGCGCGCTCGTAGAACGGGATGTTCTCGATCCGGTCCGTCTCCAGGTAGACCGCCCCGGCCTCCGCATCGGGACGCGCAAGCCAGGCGGAGAGGAGCGCGCTGCCGTGGCCGCGCCGCTGCTGCGGCGGGTCGACGCCAAAGGTACCCAGGTACCAATGGGGCTCCTCGGGATGGAGGGCGTCCAGCACCTCGAAGACCCGCGACCAGCGCAGCGCAGCGCCCACGCCCTGGCCGAAGAGCGTCCGGAAGCGCAGAGCCAGCGGCGGCGGCGGCAGGGGGTGCAGCCAGGGCGGCACCGCGACCAGCGCGGCACACAGGCGCGATCCCTCGCGCAGCGCCCAGGCTTCGCCGTGGGCGCGGGCCGTCGGCAGCAGGGCGCGCATGCCGTGAAGGTTGGAGCGCAGCCGCCGCTCCGGCCCGCCGCGGATCACCGCAACATTGAGGGGATTGTCGCGAAAGGCGCGGGCCAGCACCTCGGTTGCAGCCGGCTCCTCGCCGCCCGTGAGGGGCCCGGTCGTCAGCCGCCCTTCTTCTCGGAGATCCACTCGTCCACCTTCCGCTCGAGCAGCTCGAGAGGCATGCCTCCCCCGCCGAGCAGCAGATCGTGGAATCCGCGCAGGTCGAAGGCGTCGCCCAGCTCGCGCCGGGCCCGATCGCGGTAGGCCAGGATCTCGAGCTGTCCGATCTTGTAGGCGAGCGCCTGGCCGGGCATCACGATGTAGCGGTCCACCTCGGCCACCACTTCGCTGATCGGCTTGCCGGTGTGGCTCTCCAGGTAGCCGATCGCACGCTCGCGGCTCCAACGCTTTGCGTGGATGCCGGTGTCGACCACCAGCCTCACCGCGCGGAACATCTCATCGACGAGGGCCCCGAGGTGGTCGAGCGGCGTCGGCAGCAGGCCGTGCTCGCCGGCGAGCCGCTCGGCGTAGAGCGCCCATCCCTCGGCGTAGGCCGTGAAGGGAAGGATCCGCCGGAAGAACGGCAGGCCTTCGATCTCCTGGGCCAGTGAGATCTGGAGATGGTGCCCGGGCGTCGCCTCGTGGTGCGCAAGGGTCCGCAAGCGCCACTTCGGGTTCTCCGCCGGGTTACGCAAGTTGACGTAGAAAATCCCCGGGCGGGAGCCGTCGAAGGACGGCGGGCTGTAGTAGGCGACCGGAGCGCCGCCCTGCATGAACTCGGGAACGCGCTCCACCTGGACCTGCGCCTTGGGCAGGCGTCCGAAGAGCTCGGGCAGCTTCGCCTCCGTCTCGGCGACGATCGCCCGATAGTCCTCCAGGATCGCGTCGCGGCCCGCTTCGTCGTCCGGGTACTGGAACCGCGGAGCCGTCGACAGCTCGCGCAATGACGGGGCCAGATCCTCGGACGGAACGCCGTGCTCCGAGAGGATCGCGCGTATTTCGGCTGCGATCCGCGCGACCTCGGCGAGACCGATCTCGTGAATCTCTTCTGCCGTGAGATCCGTCGTCGTGTGACGGCGCACCTGCCAGGCGTAGTAGGCGTCGCCGTCCGGAAGCCGCCAGGCCCCGACCTCGTCACCCGCCTCGGCCGCATCTCGCTCGAGCTCCGCGTCGAGACGCCGAAGGACCGGGTAGACCACGTCGCTCACCGCGGACAGCGCGCCGTCGATGAGGTCCGCTCGGCGGGCGTCCGAGAGCCCGTCGAGGCCCGCCACGGCATCCTGCAGGTGCATCACCAGGATGTTGTCCGCGGGCTCGGATCGCAGGAACTGCTCCAGGTCGAAACGCACCCGTTCGATCACGAAGCGCGGCGGGAGAATGCCGGCGCGCTGTCTGGCGTCCATCCCCTCGATCACCTGGTCGAAGGCCGGACCGAACGCCCGCAGCCGCGCCACGTAGTCCTCCGCTTCCTGCTCCTCGTTGATCTGGTGGATGCTGAGCATGAAGTCGACCAGCCCGGTCTGGACGCCGTTCATCTGGTTGACCGGGAAGTCGTGCAGGAGGAAGGGCGCACGATCGGCCTGGACTTGCAGGAACCACTCGAGCACGTCGCGGGATTCGCGCTGCTCAGGTGCGAGCGACGCGCGATCGTAGCTGCGCAGGACCTCGAGGTTGTGCTCGAGCTCCCGGATCTCGTCGCGCTCGAACTCGAGTGAGAAATCGTCGAGCTCGTCGGTGTGCCAGGTCACCCCGTAGGGCTCGAGGATCCGAAGCTGCGAGAGCACCAGCGGTCGTTCGAGCGCGAACTCGAGAAACACGCGTGAGAAGAACTGGTCGATCGACCAGGGCTTCCCCCATACGGCGGCGTGCAGGAACGCTCCGCCCGAAACGACCACCAGCAGTGCAACGACTGCGATCCAGCGCCTCATGCTCGCTCCCGGTGTTCCAGCGGACTCAGCCGCTCGCCCGCTGCACCAGCTCGATCAGCGTGCCATCCGGGTCGGTGCACAGGATGGCAGCGGTATCCGCTGAAGGACGGATGCGGGTGTCGTCGAGGACCCGCCCCCCCAGCTGCTCGATCCCCGCCAGCACCCCCTCCATGTCGTCCACCTGGAAGGAGAGGTGCGTGAGGCCGTGTCGGTTGAGCGGCCGTGGAAGCTCCGGGTCGCCGGTGCTGCCGGGAGAGACGAAGTGCAGCAACTCGATCACGGTACCGTCCCGTTCCATGTAGATGGCGCGTAGCTCCACGTCCTTCAGTCGCAGGAGCGTGTCGGTGGGCTCGCCCGCGACTTCGAGCGCGTGAGCGTAGCGGAAGCCCAAGGCTTCCTGGTAGAAGCGTTGCGACCGCGCCGGGTCCGACACGCAGAGCCCAATGTGGGTGAGGCGCAGCGATCCGCTCCCTAGGCGCCTTCCCGCGCTTGCTGGGCAGCCTTGCCGACCGGGAGGTTCAGGACCTCGCGAGGGAACGCCTCGACCAGGTACTCCACCACGTCTCGCACCGAGACCACGAAGGCCGGTCGGTGCTCGCCGTCCACCACCGGCACGTGGCGGAAGCCTCCGACGCTCATCCGGTTGAGCGCGTAGGCGACCGTCGCGTTCACGGAAAGCACGTCCGGATCGGGCGTCATCACCTCGCTCAGCGGCAAGGTCGCCGGGTTCTTGCCCCGATCGACGATGCGCAGCAGGACGTCGCGCTCGGTAAAGATGCCCACGAGCTTGCTCTGGTTCGTGCCGTCGTCCGTCACCAGGACGCAGCCCCGATGCTCGCGCTGCATGGCTCGCATCGCTTCGGTGACACTGTCCGCACCCGCCAGGATCACCGCCTCGCGCACCGGCAACGCGCTCAAGGGCTCCCGCACCAAGCTGGCATCGAACGCCCGCGGATCGCGCGGTCTCTCGAAATAAACGTCGTCGCCGAGGTCGTCCACCATGACCCGTTCCTCCGGTCCCCACCTGACCCTACAGAGTAGACCCGAACGGCCTCGCGGAACAAGTCGCCCAAAAGGGGGCCGCGGCGCCGGAAAGCCCGCCTCCCGGAGCCCGTGGTAGGCTACCGCCCCATGCGCCACACCCGCTCCCGGCCCCTCCTCACGCTCCTCCTCCTGCTTTTCCTGGCCTGTACCGCCCTCGGCTGCCGCACCGAAGAGGAGAAGGCGGCTGACGCGTTCGAGGCGAAGGTGATGGCCACCCTCGACAACACACCCGATCACCTCCGGGTCGAAGTGCTGCGCACCTGCGACAAGTGGCGCCGGACCGACGAGAGCCAGGCGTGCACCGAGGCCAAGGCCCGCCGCGACCAGTTCGAATGCTGGCTCGAGCGGGGCTACCCGAAGCTCGAGCACGGCTACAAGTACAAGCTCCGCCAGCGCACCCGCGATTCCACCACCCTGCTCAAGCTGGACCACTGCCTGGAGCTGCGCGGCTGGCGTCTCATCAAGAGTCGGCGTGAGAACTACGAGCACATTTTCGGGCCGGGACCGGCCAAGCCCCAGAAACGGTGATGTCCGACGAAAAGCTCCGCTACACGCTGGAGGGACGGGTCGCCGTCATCCACATGGACGACGGACGCGTCAACAGCCTGTCACCCGAGATGCTGGCCGGAATCGAGGCACAGCTCGATCGCGCCGAGAAGGAGGCCGGTGCTGTCGTCCTCGTCGGGCGCGAGGGCCGGTTCTGCGCCGGCTTCGACCTCGCCACCATGGGCGCGGGCCCCGAGGCCGCTCATGGGATGGTGCTCGCCGGAGCCGAGCTGCTGCTGCGCCTCTCCACCTTGCCCATCCCGGTCGTGGCCGCCTGCACCGGTCACGCCCTCGCCGCCGGCGCCCTCCTGCTGCTGGCCGCAGACCTGCGGGTGGGGTGTCGCGGCGAATTCAAGCTCGGCCTCAACGAAGTCACGATCGGAATGGCGCTCCCGATCTTCGCCCTGGAGCTGGCGCGCGAGCGCCTCTCGAAGCGCCACTTCGCCCGGGCCACTCAGATGGCGGAGATCTACAGCCCCGAAACGGCCGTGGACGCCGGCTATCTCGACCGGGTGGAGGCGCTCCCCGACGTCCTCCAGGCCGCTCGCGGCGAGGCGACGCGGCTCGCGGAGCTCCAGCAGCCGGCCTTCCGACTCACGAAGCAACGCAACGCCGAGGCGATGGTGGAGCGTATCCGCGCAACACTGGACGAAGACGTCTCCCGGCTCACGGGCCTGCGCCGGAGCTGAGGCCCCCCGGGGCGAGGGCGATCGAGCGGTGTCGATCGTCACACACGAGGGCCTTCGGTCCGATATAATCGGGCGGCTCTGAGGCCACCTGATCGATGCGGACTCCCTCCACACTGCTGCTGCTGCTCGCCCTGACGTTGCCTTTCGGCCCGCGGGCCCATGCGCTCGTCATCGAGGACGCCAGCGAGAACGACACCCGTCCCGCCGACGACCCCGGCTGGGACAACGTCGGTCACGTCGTGACGAGCCTCAACGCGACGTACCTGGGCTACGGCTGGGCCGTAACGGCTGGCCACACGAACCTGGGCTCCGGCGCTGCGACCTTCGACGGAGACACCTACCCGATCGTTCCGGGGTCGGCCTTCATCATCGAGCACGACGCGACCCACGACGCGGACCTCCAGGTGTTCCGGGTGTTTCCGTTCCCGCGACACCTTCCGGTGCTGACACTCGCGACCAGCCGGTCCTGGAACGACGACGTCATCCTGATCGCCCGAGGGCGAAGCAATGGAGGCCCGGTGGGGAATCCTCCAACGGGCTACACCTGGGGGCCGGAGGGGACGAAGCGCTGGGGCACCAACGAGCTCGGCGCAACCTTCAGCGGAAGCTCCCACCTCTCGAGCACCGTCGCCTACGGCGACCAGCTCACGCGCTCGTTGTTCACCCAGTTCGACGAGAACGGCTCGGCGTTCGAGTGCGCCGTCGCCGAATCGGACTCGGGCGGGGCCTTGTTCATCTACAACGGCGGAAGCTGGAAGCTCGGCGGCGTCGCCTGGGCCACCACGGGCCAGGTGGCGGGGCAGTCCCAGTACGGGGACGACACCCTGAGCGCAGACCTCACCTACGCCCCGTATCAGGAACAGGTGCTCGCGATCACGAGGCCGTGCGACGACGGTAAAGACAACGACGGCGACTTCCTGGTCGATGCGAACGACCCCGGCTGTTTCGGCGAGGGCGACCTCTCCGAAGAGCCCGCCTGCAGCGACGGGATCGACAATGACGCGGACGGCCAAATCGACGGCGGCGACGCGGACTGCAGCGAGGCAAGCGACCTGCTGGAGGCGCCCGACGCAGACGGCGACCTCGTCGCCGACCACGACGACAACTGCAGCGAGACGGCGAACCCGGACCAGTACGACGCGAACCTCGACGGCTACGGAAACGCTTGCGACGCGGACTACAACGACGACGGCGTCGTCGGGATCCCGGACTTTGCGCAGATGGGGGACGCCTACGGAACGCAGCAGGGGCATCCGAACTTCGACCCGGTCATCGACGTCAACGGCGACGGCTCGATCGGCCTGCCCGAATACACGTTCATCGGCCTAGCGTGGGGCGGGTCCCCGGGGCCGTCCGGACTCGACTGCGCCGGCACGTCGCCCTGCTTCTGAGCCTTCTCCCGGCCGGACGGGCGGAAAGAGCGGGGGGCGTCCCGCCACACGGTCGAACACGTCGCGCACGAAGTCGTCGACAGTGCGGTGCTCGCGGGCGTAGCGATGCCCCGCGAGAGCGATCTCGCGACGCTCCTCTGGCCGCTCGAGATAATGCTCGAGCAGCTCCAGACACTCGCCAGTGGAGCGGTACCAGACGAGCTGCCCGTGATTCTCGAAGAGCTCGTCGATGCCCGGAAAGTGGTTGGTGAGCAGGAAGCCGCCGCATCCGAGCGTCAGCCAGGTGCGATTCGAGCAGTAGCGAGCGCAGTCGTCGCGCCAATCGCGACCCAGCACGATCTTCGCTCCGGCACACACGAGGCGATACTGCTCGGGAAACACGTCCGGCCGCCGGGCCTCGAGCCCCAGCACGTTCCAGCCGCGCCCATAGAGGGCGAGGTCGAAGCGCGGCGCGACGGCGCCGATCAGCTCGCGCCGCGTCGCGTGCAGAAAGCCCTCGGACGAGGTCCTCCCGATGAAGGCCACGTCCGAGCGCCACTCCGGCCCCGCCTCGGACACTGGATGGTGCATCTCCGGGTCGTGGGACTCGGCGATCCATGCCGCCTCGGCGACGCCGGCGTCGAGATACTCCGGGATCTGCCCCGCCGCCACGGTCAGCAACAGATCCACCCGCGCCGCGAGCCCCAGGTGCTCGGGGAGCACCGGGGAGCGCCAGCAGTCGTCCACGAACATCACCTTGCGCACGCGGCCGCCGATGGCGTCGAACGCCTCGGCCGAGATGTCCTCGTTGTGGATCAGGACGAGCTCCGGGTCGAAGCGCCGCAACGCCCGGCGCATGCCGAGGCTCCCCCCCAGCCAGCGCGATCGCTTTGCGCCGTGCACCGCGAGCACCTCGTGCCCTGCCCGGCGCAGCGCGCGCTCGATCCCTTCCGGCGTGCCGGTGCGCTTCTTGCGCTTGGTGAAATAGGCCACGCGCACGAGAGGACGATACCAGAGGGGCAGCTCCGGCCGGGCGCAGCGCTCGGGAAGCGGCGCAGAACGGCGACACCAGGCGGGTACACAGTCCCCGGGCGCGGCATGGCCGCCCATTGTATGCTCCCATACAATCACTGCCTCGCGCGAATCCCCGCGCCCGAAAGGACCTCCCCCATGTCCGATGTCGTCATCGTCGAAGCCGTCCGCACCCCCCTCGGCAGGCGCAAGGGAGGGCTCTCGGGCACCCACTCCACCGAGCTGCTGGCCAAGGTCCAGGGCGAGCTGTTCGCCCGCAGCGGTGTGGACCCGGCCGAGGTCGGGCAGGTCGTCGGCGGCTGCGTGGGCCAGGTGGGCATGCAGACGATGAACGTGACGCGCAACGCCTGGCTCACCGCGGGCCTGCCGCTGGAGGTCGCCGCCTCGACGGTCGACGCCCAGTGCGGCTCCTCCCAGCAGGCCACCAACCTGGCCTACGCCCTGGTGAAGAGCGGCGTGGTGGACGCGGCCGTCGGCTGCGGGGTCGAGGTGATGAGCCGCGTGCCCATGGGCGCCACGATTCCGAAGGAGCCGGCGGTCGGGAAGCCGGTGACCCGGGCGTATTGGAAGAACTTCGAGTTCACGTCACAGTTCGAAGGCGCGGAGCGGATCGCGAAGCAGTGGGGCATCACCCGCGAGGATTGCGACGGCTTCGGAAAGCTCTCCCAGGACCGGGCCGCCCAGGCCTGGAGCGAGGGACGCTTCGGCTCGCAAATCCTCCCCATCGAGGCGCCGGAGCTCGACGACGAACGCAAGCCCCTCGAGTCGACCTGCATCGTGAGCCGGGACGAGGGCCTGCGTGAAACCAGCCTCGCCGGCCTCGCCGGCCTGCGCACGAACCTGCCCGAGGGCGTCCACACCGCCGGAACCTCGTCGCAGATCTCGGACGGCGCCGGCGCGGTGCTGATGATGACCCGCGAGAAGGCCGAGGCACTCGGCGTCGAGCCCAAGGCGACCCTCGTCGACAGCTATCTGGTCGGCTCGGATCCGGTGCTCATGCTCACCGGGCCCATCACCGCGACGCAGAAGCTGCTGGGCGACAATGGCCTGAAGATGAGCGACGTGGACGTGGTCGAGATCAACGAGGCCTTCGCCTCGGTGGTGCTGGCCTGGCAGCGGGAGCTCTCGCCGGACATGGCGACGGTGAACCCGAACGGCGGCGCCATCGCCTTGGGGCACCCGCTCGGCGGCACCGGCGCCATCCTGCTGACGAAGGCGGTGCACGAGCTCGAGCGCGCCGACAAGTAGACGGGCCTCGTCACCATGTGCTGCGGCGGTGGCCTCGGCACGGGCACCCTGCTGCGGCGGGGCTAGCCGGCCGGGAAGACCCGTGCCTGCCTCTGGGCCCAAGCACGAGCTCGACGCGCCGCCCTGGCAACGCGTCGAGTCGACGCTGATGGCGACCTCGCGCGCCATCCGCGCCGCGTACGACACTCGCTTCGCCGAGCTCGACCTGAACCTCACCCAGGCGAGCCTGCTGGTCTTCCTCCACGAGTCCGGGCCGCTCCGGCAGACCCAGCTCGCCCGGCGGCTGGCTCAGGGCCGCGCCGCCACCGGCGCCACCGTCGATCTCCTGGAGCGCCGGGGCCTGGTCGAGCGCCAGACCGATCCCGCCGACCGGCGCGCTTGGCGCGTCACGATCACGACCGCGGGCAAGGAGCTCGTGGAGCCCATCGGCGACATCGATCGCGTCCTTCGCGAGGAGCTGCGTCGCGACATCCCGCGCCACGAGCGGCAGCAGCTCGCGAAGCTGCTGCTCAAGCTCCAGGGCAACCTGGCTCGCATCCTGCCTGAGCGAGAGGCCTGACCGCGCGCGCGGATGCGGACCTATACTCCTCCCTCTCCCGACGCCATTCCGCTCTCGGCCCTGGGCAAGCCGGACAAGAAGGCCCTGCGCATTCAATACTGGGGCGACCGCAGCTGCGGCGTCAACGGAGCGCGGCGCCTGGGAACACACGAAACCGTGCCGAATACCACATGGGAACAGATCGGAGCCGTGTCGCCGGATGCGCTGGTGTCGGGGCGCCTCGAGCTCCACCACGCGGCGCAGCTGGCGGCCGGAGTGGGTGCGAGCCTGCTGGATCCGCGGCCCGACGACAGCCAGCCGAACCTCGGCTGGCGAGACCGGAGTCGCGGCTGGGTCGGCCACGCCATCCCGGCGCGG
>PVMS01009366.1_pt1 | contig 16877 bp, 16 predicted proteins | sample 1853461 | NCBI WGS metagenome assembly PVMS01 (sample SAMN08582032, study PRJNA380276) | Marine sediment metagenome, whole genome shotgun sequencing project. | isolation source: ocean sediment barecode stripped | collected 2017 | reverse complement strand
GGCCATGTTTCTGCGGGCATGGTACCTGCTAGAGCAGGTAACGTGCCCGCCGAAACATGGCCCGTGCCAGCGACTTGTCGAGGATGCACGGTGTCGATGTGGCGAACGACCGCGCCAGCCCAAGGGCCCCGGCGCAACTCGAATGTCGTGTCATTTGATTTGCGGGCAAAGGCCGCCGCAAAACGGTAGAAATCCTGCGTCACGATCATGATGCGCCTGCGCAGTGGCGTATCGAAAACCTGCAGGCGGTAATTGGATACCATGAACACCGATACATCCTGCACATAATCCATGTAGCGCGAACGATGCAGGTCAATGAAATTGATTTTCTTCTCCAGTGGATCGTAGATGATGTTGTCGACATTGAAATCACCATGGATATAGACGGAAAATGGCGCCCTGATCCCGGCTTCGAGATGATGTGCCTGCTTCAGCAACGCACCAAAAGAAGGCGCGGCTTTACCACAGATACGACAGTCATCCTGTCGAAACTCCGGATGGATGGAATATACCTCCTCCAGCCGCTTTGAGAGCTGCCGCATGTAAGCGGCGGAAACCGGTTTGCCGGTACGCGTCTCACGCCATACCTTTATCAGGGTGCGGTTCAGCTGCTTGCGGGTCTGCCTGAGCAGACGCGTCGGTTCATGCAACAATATCTGCTCGAATGTTTGTCCGGCCAGATGTTCAATCAATAACGAGGCCGACTGCCCGCGCTTGTGATAGGAAAGAATCCGCGGCGCCAGACCCGGGTATATTTCCTGCCAGCTTGCCAGTCCCCTGCGCTCTTCCTGTAACTTGCGCTTTTTGCCGTCCTTGTAGATGGCGACATAACCGGCATCTTCCTGCCCCGTTGCGCTGATACCGGAAATCCCGCTGCCAGACCGGGTTTCCGCAATCGGCTCGGCCACCAACCCTGCATGGTTGGTGGCCGTATCCAGCTGTTCCATCGAGGCACGCAGGGAATGGTAGCGGTCAATATTGATGGGCTGCCCCAGATTGGCGGATATAATGGCTTCACTGATATTGAGCATGGCATCTCCCATTTGCTCGATGCCATGGACCAGGAACAGCCCCGCCACCAGGTCTTCCGTATGTTTGTTGCGCTTCAGTCCCGCCGTATATTTCCTGACCAGTTTCCGGCTGCCCTTGTCCAGGCGTGGTTTGATGCGGCCGATGCTGAGGGCCAGCCGGGTATCGTTGCGGTGGATCGCCTCTTCAATCCGGTCAAGCCCCCTGCCGATCCTGCCGAGCATGGACATGCAGGCACCCGCGCCAGGACAACGCCTGGTTTGCATCTGGTCCAGCTGCTGGATACATTCACGACACAAGCCGGTAATATGTTCCAGGTCAGTCGCGATGGATTCAACGGCACGCAGTGAAGCCGTCCCGGTACCCGATTCGCCAGCCTTGATGACCTGATGGTGGCAACTGTCGTGTATCCGCAGCATAAGATTATAGGCATAGCCGCTGCGATCAAGGATACGTCGGGCAACGCTGGGCGAGGGGCTGTCAAGACAGGCTTGCAGATTGGAGGCCTGGGACCCGACCTCGGCAACCAGAAAACGCAGATTGTTGCGTATATGCTTCGAAAGTTTCATTACCAGTCGATGGTCCCCAGATAAACAGTGCCGCTGCTGGCGCTGGAATCTGCCAGGTGCTGACCCAGCGACCTCGGATACAGTGACATGCTCGCAAGTTTGTCCAGACTTGCCCAGACCACCTCTACCTGGTGCTTGTCCGGATGGTGACCATTTCTGGGGATATAGTCCTCAGGCACCGTACATGCGAACAAAAACTCGGCCAGGTGACGTGTGCTTCCGGGCGGTGTGTCCCGCGGTTTGAAACAGTCTGCCACATAGACGAGTTCATGGATCTCTATCCGGCTACCAATTTCCTCCAAACACTCACGGTGCAACGCCTGTTCCAGAGTCTCGCCGAGATCCTGGCCACCCCCGGGCAGTGCAAAGCGCTCACCCTGCTCATAGCCGTCCTTGCGCAGTAACAGGATGTTGTTGTCCTGCAGTATCAGTGCGCGGGCAGTATTGCGTATCGGAGGAACAATCGGGTCCATGGGCCTGCCATAGCAGTTATTGTAATGTAGTATTCAATCATAGCAGACAAGTCGACATGTACCCTGAATCTACTAACGGACCTGAATAGTGCCACCACACACCCCTCTCAGAATCACCCGTCCCGTGCAATTACCAGACCGGGTGCGACTCAGTCGCTACCTGAGGGCACCCGAACTGGGGCCACGTATTTTGTTTTTCAGCGGCGGCACTGCCCTCAACGCCACCAGCCGTGTCTTGAAACGCTACACGCACAACTCCGTGCATCTGGTAACCCCCTTTGATTCCGGTGGCAGCTCGGCAAAGCTGCGACAGGCCTTCTCCATGCCGTCGATTGGCGACCTCCGCAGTCGACTGATCGCTCTCGCCGACGAAAACATTACCGGACACCCGGATGTTTACCAGCTATTTACCTATCGTTTTCCCGGTGATCAACCGGCCAGCGAACTGTTGGCCAGACTTGACCTGATGATCAGGGGCAAGGAGCCGCTGGTGGCAGCGATCTCCAACCCCATGCGCCGGCTGATCCGCAACCAGCTGGGTTACTTCCGTGCGGCCATGCCGGATGATTTCGATCTGCGTGGCGCCAGCACCGGCAACCTGATTCTTGCAGGAGGCTACCTGAATAACCACAAACACCTGGACCCGATCATTTTTCTGTTCTCCAAACTGGTCAATGTCCTGGGCACGGTACGCGCCGTAGTGAATGATGATCTGCACCTGGCTGCAGATCTTGAGGACGGCAGTTGCGTAACCGGTCAGCATCGCTTGACCGGCAAGGAAGTTGCGCCGTTGCAGTTACCCGTCAGCCGGCTGTTCCTGTCCAGTCATCCCGACAAGCCCAAACCTGCGCATGCGGAAATACGCAAAAAGAACCGGCGACTGATCCAGCAGGCAGAACTCATCTGTTATCCCCCTGGCAGTTTCTATTCAAGCCTGATAGCCAGCCTGCTGCCGACAGGCGTCGGTTCAGCCATCGCCGGGGCCGATTGTCCGAAGGTCTACATTCCCAACCTCGGCCAGGATCCGGAACAAATCGGCATGACCCTGGACAGTTCCGTACTGACGCTGCTCGATTACCTGCGTGCCGGTAACAGCGACAAGTGTCCCCACGGGAAACTGCTGAATTTTGTGCTTATGGACAGCAAGCGGGGTAAATACCCGTCCTCGCTGTCAGCCTCACTCATGCAGGAGTTGGGTACCCGGATTATCGATACCCGGCTGATCAGCAAACAAAGTATGCCTTATTATGATGCGGAACTGCTGTCTTCAGCCTTGCTGTCCCTGACATAGGTCAGGTTTCCTCACTGACCGGCGTACCGGCAGGATGGCGTATATTGACCTGGTCAATACTGCGGTCTGATGCCTTGACAATCCTGACTTCCAGATTGTCGATGGTGAAGGTTTCACCCTCGCGGGGAATATATTCCGTATGGCCCAGGATCCACAGGCTTACGGTATCGGTTGGTTTTCCCGGCAGTTCCAGCTTGAAGAACTCTTCCACCACGCGCAGTTCGGTAGCGCCTTCCACAATAATTTCATTTCCGGAAACACTATCGACAGCAAGTGGCGCAACGTCACTTTCATCGTAGATTTCGCCGACCAGTTCCTCGAGCAGGTCTTCGAGTGTCACGATTCCCCGCACATCGCCGTATTCATCCACAACGATAGAGAAAAGGCGGTTACGCCGTCTTAACGTGGCAAACAGGTCATCGATGGCCTGGTACTGCGACACAAACAGTGGCTCGTGGCCAATATTGCCCAGCTGTTTATCCAGCTGGCCGTCAGCAGAAGCCCTGAGCAGATCCCGCAGGTACAGCACCTTCGTAAAGTTGTCGTTTTGCCCTTCAAACAGGGGGATCCGTGAATACCGCTCCTGCGAGACAACCGGGAGTGCCTCGGCAACCGTAAGCATCTTGTCCAGGGAGAATATTTTCCCCTTGGGCGTCATAACATCCCGGACTTTCAGGTCATTAAAGGCAAACACCCGCTCAATAATTTTCTGTTCATTGTGTTCGATGGCACCTTCCTCGACACCGTACCCCAGCATCCCGATCAATTCCGACTCGGTAACGGTTGGATCACCCTTACCGCCCGTCAGGCGATGTATCCAGCTGGTAAAGTGGCCAAAGAACCAGACCAGGGGATAGATCAGGCGCATGAATATCAGCAAGGGGACGGCGATGAACAGTGACGTGCGCTCGGAATAACGCGTCGCCAGACTCTTGGGCGTAATTTCGCCAAACACCAGAATAAACAGGGTAAGCACGCCAACAGCAATACCCGGCCCGGCACTGCCAAATTCCCGGGTCGCCATCACCGTCGCCAGTGCCGAGGCCGCAATATTGACCAGGTTGTTGCCGATCAGGATGGTCGTCAGCATCCGCGAAGGGTCTTTCTTGAGCTGGTAGAGCGCCTTTGCACCCGTCCGCCCTTCCTTGACCAGCGCCTCCACCCGTGCCAGGGACAATGTCACCAGGGCCGTTTCCGAGCCGGAAAAAACGCCGGAGAAAACCAGCAATACCAGCAAGGTAACAATCTCCATCATGTCTTCATTCCAGACTCACTCCAGATCTGCCAAAGCACCCGTCCGGCCCTCCAGACGGGGCGACCAACGGCATAGCCTCCCATGCCCTGACTGATTGATAATATGGCACATGTCTGGCGCCTGTTATACTGGCATAAGGTGTTTAACATTGCATGATCGGCTGTTTTAGTGACAAAATAGACTATACAACAAACACAGTTTCAGGATCACCGGGCAGAGCCGTGCTGTTCGGATACCTTCAGGATATTCAGTCTCGCGCAGTAATTTTTGATTGCTTGAGATCAACCTGAGCAACAAACAAATGCGTATTGAATTTTTTATTCCCGAAAATCTGGCCAGCGAAGATCTGCTGTCCACACTGCAGAAAGACACCCGGATTCGCCCGGAGCCGGCACGGACGGTCTACCGGACGTACTATGACAGTTTTGACTGGCGTCTGTACCTGGATAATTCTCTGCTTGAAGACACCCGTGATGGCAATGTCCATACACTGGTATGGCGGACCCTGAAGGGCGAGCACCGCTGCCCCCGGTTAAAGCTGCCTGAAGCCCCCCGCTTTGCCCGGGACCTGCCGCAAGGGCCGTTTCGCCAGCTCATGGCACCGGTGCTGGAAATGCGTGAACTCGTTCCAAAAGTCAGGATCCGTTCCAGGATCAATACGTTGCGTGTTCTGAACAAGGATGAAAAAACGGTGGCCTGGCTGATAGTCGCGGAAAACAACCTGCCACGACAGCGAGGAACCCGTCCTGTTAAACTTGATAACCGGGCAACCGTTATCCCGGTCAGGGGATTTCCGAAACCCTGCAAGCAAGTGGCAAAACTCCTGCAGGATATGGGTCTTACCCCGGCACAGGATGACCCCATGCTGGCCGCCCTGTCCATTATCGGTGAAGTACCGAGCAGCCACTCTTCCAAGCTGAACCTGGAACTGGATCCCGCCATGCGTGCAGACCAGGCAAGCAAGGTCATCCTGTCCCGACTCCTCGACATCATGAAACAAAACGAGGCGGGTACACGCACCGGTACGGACACTGAATTCCTGCATGATTTCCGGGTCGCAATCCGCCGTACCCGTTCGGCCCTTACCCAGATCAAGGCGGTGTTCCCGAAACAGATCGTGGACCGTTACAAAACAGAATTTGCCTGGCTCGGAACGATAACCAGCCCCAGCCGTGACCTGGATGTCTACCTGCTTAACTTTGACGAATACCGGGATAGTCTGCCTGCTGCCATGCAGGCCGATATCGAGCCGCTGCGTGATTTTCTCATCAAGCACCAGAAACTTGAAAACAGGGCACTGGTCAAGGCACTGGATTCGGCACGCTACCGCCGGCTGATCAAGAACTGGCGCAATTTTCTTGACCAGCCTGTCAACCAACGGTCGACACTGAAAAATGCAGGCCGGCCCGTTATTGAAGTTGCCCGCGAACGAATCTGGCGTGTCTACCGGCTTGCCATCCGGGAAGGCAATGCCATCAATGCGCAGTCACCCGCCGATGACCTCCATGAACTGCGCAAGACCTGCAAGAAACTGCGCTATCTCATGGAGTTCTTCCAGAGCCTGTTCCCTGCCGAAAAAATCAAGGCACTTATCCGTGTCCTGAAAACCCTGCAGGATAACCTGGGAAACTTTCAGGATTACGAGGTACAAGTCATCACACTGAAGGAATTCAGCCACCAGATGGTTGCCGAAGGCACCGTCCCTCCAGATACGCTGCTCGCCATGGGTATGCTGATTGACGGTCTGGAACGGCGCCAGCATCAGGCACGTGAGGAATTTTCCGGCAGGTACGCCGGTTTCTCACAACAGGACAACCTGGACCGCTTCCGGAAATTGTTCGCATCCAGCCACTAGCCGGGGAACCTCACACGTTTGAAAATCATCGCCACATATAATATCAAGGGGGGCGTCGGTAAAACCGCCACCGCCGTCAATCTTGCCTGGCTGGCTGCCCGCGAAGGTGCGCCCACACTCGTCTGGGACCTCGACCCCCAGGGCGCAGCCAGCTACTACTTCCGCATCAGGCCGAAAATCAAGGGCGGTGGCAAACGCCTGATTCAGGGTAAACGGGACCTGGATGATTTTATCCGCGGTACCGATTACGAACTGCTGGACCTCCTGCCGGCTGATTTTTCCTACCGCAACATGGACCTTTTCCTGGAGCAGACGAAGCACCCGGTACGCCAGTTGCATAAACTGCTCAAGCCCTTCATGAGCGAATATTATTATGTTTTTCTCGACTGCCCACCGAGCATTTCCCTGGTATCGGAAAACATCTTCGAGGCAACCGACACCGTGCTGGTACCCACCATACCAACCACCCTGTCATTGCGTACCTACAAGCAGATCCAGAATTTTTTCAAGCAACATAATCTTGATGCAGTCAAGATACTGCCTTTCTTTTCCATGGTCGACCGTCGCAAAAAGATGCACTGCTCTATCGTGGACCACCCGCCGGAATACATGAAAAATCTTCTGCCAAACGTCATACCCTACGACAGTAAAGTGGAACGCATGGGAACCTACCGGACCCCGCTGGCTGAATTCGCAGCCAACAGTCACGCAGCCCACTGCTACGAAGCCCTGTGGGACGATATCAAGCAACGCATATCCCACAGGGACTAAGTGCTCATTCTCAAGCCGGTACTCGCCACACTCCCGGCGTAGCTGAACTATCAGGTTGTTATAATTGATCCAGATCAATAAAGTGTCATAAAAGCGACATAAATCAGGTAATATCGATTGCCCCTGAATCAGCCCGATGCCACCATACACGATTACTATCATGTCGCATTAAAAAAACGGGGGAGGTAAGAAGCATGAAACCAGCCATTATCGATATTTCCGGCATCGGACCGGCTGCTGCTGCTGTACTGGGCGAACATCGCATCAGGGGTCTTGCCAGCCTTGCCAGGGCATCTGTCGAGAAAATCGCCTCCATTCCCGGCTTCAATGAAGCACGTGCCGCCCAGGTCATCGCCGCAGCCACCGAACTGCTTGCTCCCGCAGGAACGCCCCCCTCAGCCAAAGACGAAGGTGAGAAGTCCGGGAAAAAGACCAAAGCCGGCGGCAAAGACAAAAAAGACAAGAAGAAAAAAGATAAGGGAAAAGGCAAGAATAAGGGCAAAGGTAAGGGTAAGAATAAGGGCAAAGGTAAAAAGAAAGGCAAGAAATAGAACAAACGCCCCAGTGGCAAGTGGACCCTGCGGGCGCTCATCTCAGTGTCACTGATACCGGTGAAGGCATTGCCGCACGCCACATCCCCCGACTGACCGAACGGCTGTACCGTGTCGATGCCAGCTATTCACGGGACACCGGGGGTACGGGCCTCGGGCTGGCCATTGTCAAACACGTACTCGAGCGCCACGAGGCAGAACTGGAAATTATCAGCACGGTGGGAGGCGGCAGCACCTTCACCTGCCACTTCCCGCCGGTAAGAGTGATCTCACCATTACAAAATCAATCACTGTAGTCCGGATGCCGCACACCATTGCCGTGGCTTACAACAACGTGCGAATTGCGGAATCCCTTTCCGGTTAGACCGTTCGCGGTAATTTCTTCATTACACGCTTTAGACCGCCATTGCTGACCAGTTTTAGCGCTTTCTTCAGCGACACCCATTCACGGTCCCGATCGGCTTCTTCCCACTGCTTGTACATTCGGGTAACCCGCATCGGATAAACACGGACGGTACAGTCCCTGCCCAGCTTACGGCTTTGATAGGTTCCCAGACGCTTGCCATGGACACTGCCCTTGGCACCGGCCTCTTCCATTGCCTCCTTGGCGGCTGAGTGTCGCGCACTGAAGTCGGGTTCTATGATGCCCTTTGGAATAATCCAGCGGCGTTTTTTACGTGATGTAATCAGGAGGATTTCAAGCTCCCCCTTGCGCACCCGGTAGGGGATAACTCCGGACTGTCGATGAAAGTAACCGGGCTTTACGGCCATAGGCTTCGTCTCTCCATGCAGTTAGTCAGATACGCTTCAGCCAGACTTCCTGCGCAAGGTAAAGAAAAACAACACGACAGGAATTTCGCCAGCCGGGAGTGTAACAACCCATGACACCAAAATGCTACCGCTATCGTTGACAACTTGACCAGGGCGAATCAAGTCATGCAGACATCTCGTGTCAAGTTGCGGAGAATCAGATTCGCAGAGACTAATTAAACCTGTTGGCCGTCTGCTACACTGTATGGACTCAATATAAAAGACGTACACGTTATCCGTTACACTGCACTAAATGAAGAAACAATCGATCTGGCAAACCATTCGGGATTATTTCCGGCCGCTGCAGGAAACCGTTACTCTTGATCGTTCCCAAAAGCTTCGACTGTCGGGCAAGGAACTGCGCATCCCTCTCAGCGGCTATCCGGAGTTCAGGATCGAGATGGGCAAACAAATTCTCCACCTGTGTCCGAACCCGGGCGTCGCTACTTGCCACGACGAGTCACCCTACGATTTCATACTGTTTGATCCGGAACGTTTTTATACGAGAATCACCCACTTTGAAAGGTTGTCCCCCGGAAGTACGCTCGCAATAGACAGCAAGGTTGAATATCAGGAACAGGTATTCAGCTCACCACGTGATGCATTCCGCCGCCATTTTTCCGTCTCCCACACCGGTGACAGCCTGATCTTCAGGGACCCGATATCGGAACTCGGCACCTATGTTTCACTCACCGGCGAGTCACAGGAAATTCCCGGTCTTGCGGTACGGCGCAGGTCTGCCTTGATGCGAATCCGGGAGATTTTCGGAGGACCCCTTGAGCCCCTGTCTCCGCCTGAGGCAATCACCACCCTGAAACAGGTCAATGCCCTTCTCGGGAACGAGACCGGACATCAAAAGGACGCCCTCGGCAACCCAGGTGGGGTCCTTGAGTTGCCGGATAATGTCACGCCGCTGGTCGTCGGCGACCTGCATGCCCGGATCGACAACCTGCTCACGGTCCTCAGTGAGAATGCCTTTCTTGACAGCCTGGAAAAAGGCACGGCTGCACTGGTTATCCTTGGCGATGCTGTACATCAGGATGAACCTGGAAAACTCGAGGAAATGGAAAGCTCTCTATTGATGATGGACCTGATTTTCAGATTAAAACTGAGGTTTCCCGACAATGTCTTCTTTATCGTTGGCAACCATGACAGTTTTCTGCATGAGTTGATGAAGCGAGGCATCCCCCAGGGCCTGCTCTGGGAAAAACAGGTGCTGTCGTCAAGAGGCGAAGAGTACAAGACGGAGCTGGAACTCTTTTATCGACAGTCCCCTTTAGTCGTGCTCTGAAAATATTTTGTTGCCTGTCATGCAGGGCCTGCGCGCAGAAAAATCTCGCGACAAATCCTGGTCGACGCGCATCAGTTCCCCGATATTGTCCATGACATGACCTGGAGCAGGCTCAGGACTACGGCCTTTCCCGCTGGCTATACCCGCAGTGATGTCCGTCAGTTCCGCAAGGGCCTGGAAGTCGGCAGCGACACTCCGTTTATCGTCGGCCACCAACCCTGCTCCACGGATGAGACCCTGTGGCTGAATGTCGGTCACATCAATCAACACCACGTCGTGGTCAGCTCACGGTCCGATCGTGTTGGAATATTCATCGGTGTTGATGGCAAGATGGTGCCGCAAATCTACCCTGCCGAGCCGCTGACCACGTGGCTGAATGAACAGTACGCCGGGACAGGAACGCCCTAACTAGTACGCGTCCCTAACCGGTGGGGGCTTCCATATCAATAATCGTCCGGGGCATGCCCTCAAAATCGTTACGCACAATGACCCGCATACCGCAACGGTGAAAGTGCTGCGCCAGTAATTCGTAAACAGCGCACTGGCGCTCGATTTCCGTCTTTGTGAACGTCCTGTCGACCGGGTGACTTTGAACCGCAGCGCGGGCCTTGCGTATGGTGTAAATGCGATCCGCTGGCGAAAGCTGGAAATCAAAGGCAAAGCGCGCCTTCCAGTCGGTCTGAAAAAACCAGAGCTTTCCCGGAGGGATCTGGATCTGCCCATAGTCCACCGGGGTCGGTGCATCAAGCCAGGCCCGGTCAAACACGGTATGGCTGTCACGAAACCCCTTGAACGGTATTCTAAAGTGCACTTCCCGCGGTCTGAATGCCAGAATTCGGCTACGCCACCAGTGATCCTGCGCGAGATCGATACAGCCTTCTTCCGGCCAGCCACCCAGCTTCTGGATCAGGCTGGACTTGCCGCTGCCTGGCGGTCCGGTGACGATGATCTGGCGAAATCGCACCCCCCGGGGAACGGCCACACCCTTGATCCAGTCAATGTCTTCAATCTCAACACTGTTCAATGAACCAACCCGTGTTATGAAAACATGCCTTTCAGGGTGAAAAAGAACAGTGCTGCCAGTGCGGCACCCACCGGTAATGTCACGATCCAGGAGATCACGATATTCCCGATCACACGCAAATCAATTGCCCCGACTCCGCGCGCCAGTCCCACACCAATAACAGCACCCACGGCAATATGCGTAGTGGAGACCGGCAGGCCGGTACGCGACGCCAGCACCACGGTTGTGGCCGCCGCCAGCGTTGCACAATAGCCACGGCTCGGTGTGAGCTGGGTTATGCCACTGCCGATGGTCTTCATCACGCGGTAACCCATGGTTGCCAGACCGACGACGATACCGATACCACCAAGCACCAGTATCCACAGGGGCAAGGACGCACTTTGAGCGACCTCACCGCCGGATTGCACAATGCTGACAACGGCGGCAAGCGGGGCAATGCCATTGGCGACATCGTTCGATCCATGCGCAAAGGCCATGGCACAGGCCGTGAATATCATCATCGGGGTGAAAACCTTCTCCACGCTGGCAAAGTGGAAGTCACGGTCAGCCCCCGGGTCGATCTCAATGCGGCTGATCAGGTACCAGCCGATGCCCGCCAGCACCATCCCGAAAATCATAGCCACCAGAAAACTCATACCAACAGACAAGTCGATGTGCAGGTGCTTCAGGCCCTTGAACATGGTAACGAGGGAGATAATAAAACCGACCAGAAAGATGTAACCGGGTCCCCAGCGTTTTGCGCTCTGGAACGGATTTTCCGTATTAAAGATCAGTCGACGGATACTCATCATCAGCAGGAAGGCGATGGTGCCTCCCAGTAGCGGTGACACCACCCAGCTGGCCGCAATCTGGCCAACCTTGCCCCATTCCACGGCATCGACCCCGATACCCACCACAGCAAATCCGATGACGGCACCGATAATGGAGTGCGTCGTCGAGACCGGCCATCCCCTGGATGAGGCGATCATTAACCAGACAGCTGCCGCCAGCAGGGCGGCGAGCATCCCGTATACCAGGATCTCCGGCTGGTTAATGATGGACGAAGGGTCAATAATGCCTTTGCGGATCGTCTTGGTCACATTGCCGCCGGCAATAAACGCACCGGCAAATTCGAAGATGGCGGCAATGATGATGGCCTGTTTGACCGTAATGGCACCCGATCCCACGGACGTGCCCATGGCATTGGCCACATCATTGGCGCCAATACCCCAGGTCATATACAGTCCGAAGACAATGGCCATGGCCATAAAGATGAAACCGTAGGTTGCGATTATTTCCATTGGCTTATACCCGGATCAGTTTGTGTTAAAGCGTTTTCACTACCGCAGATCATCTGGCGATCAGCAGACGCAGCCGGTCGCCGACCTTCTCGGCATAGTCGGCCAGGTCACCCACCCATTCGATGAGCTGGTACCACATCATGACGGAGACCGGCTTGATCTCGTCTTCATGCTCAAACAGGTGACGAGCCAGTTCCATACCGAGCTCATCCGTGTCATCTTCAATCAGGTTCAGCTGCTCGACCATTTCCTCGACCCGGCTCGCCTCGCGCCCGCGAAACCCCATAGCCAGTAATTCGTCCAGTTCCTCGATGATTTTTGCCGACTGTTCGCAGGCATCAATACTGCGACGGGCAAGCGCCAGCATCGACTCCTGCATGAAATCCGGTATTTCCATGCGCCGTTCGATCAGCAGCCCGGCGATATCCTGGGCCGTGTCGGCGATTGAATCCTGCATCTGCAGGACTTCCAGCAGGTCGCGCCGGTCCACGGGCATGAACAGGCTTTTCGGCAGGGCGCCGCGCATGTCATTCTTGATTCTGTCAGCCTCGGCTTCCTTCTCGAAGATCTTGTCTTTGGTCGCGACCACACGATCCTGGTCGCCGGCAATCAGGGCTTCAAATAACGGTGGAATTTCACGTGCACATTCAAGCACGATGCGCATATGGCCCTGCAAGGCCTTAAAGGGTGATTTGCCAAACAGGTTGGCAAATGGATTGGTGGTTGACATGGTTATGATCTCCTCTGGCCTTCGCTGCAATGAGGTCACAGGACAGGCTCCCTGTGAGGGATACTAGACCCTGGATAGTTGACTATGTATGACCTAGATCAAATAAGGTTATTAAAAGCAGGGATAGAGAACCGACTACTTTTTACCATTAAGCATCGCTTCCAGCCGGTCACAGAAGGTACTGATTACCTTGATACGCGAGAAACGCTTGTCGTTACCCTCGACCAGGACCCAGGGTGCAGAATGGGTACTGGTATGTTCGACGATATCGTTGACCGCCCATTCATAGTCATCCCATTTCTCACGGTTGCGCCAGTCTTCCTCGGTCAGTTTCCAGCGCTTGTGGGGTGTCTGCTCACGGGCCTTGAAGCGTTCCAGCTGCTCATCCTTGGTAATGTGGACCCAGTATTTAAGCAGCAGGATCCCGTGGTCCGTCAACTGTTCCTCGAATTCATTGATCTCGGCATAGGCCCGTTTCCATTCATCCTCGGCGGCAAACCCTTCAACCCGCTCCACCAGCACGCGTCCGTACCAGCTGCGGTCAAAAATGTTAATCCGCCCGGCGCGGGACAGGTGACGCCAGAAACGCCACAGGTAGTGATGAGCCCGTTCTTCATCCGTCGGTGCGGCAATCGGGAGGACCTGGTAGTGGCGGGCATCCAGTGCCGCGGTGACCCGCCGGATCGCACCACCCTTGCCGGCGGCATCGGGCCCCTCGAACATCATGATGGTCGAGATCTTTTTCTTGAGCGCCTGGCGGTGCAGCAGGTTCAACCGCGCCTGGCATTCCTTTAACTTTTTCTTATAGTCGGGTTTGGACAAATGCTGCGACATGTCCAGACCGGAGAGCACCGTGGCCCTCTTCAGGGGCGATGCCGTCAGGGCTTCCGTCCCTGCCGTCACCTCATCCTCGGGTTGTTGTTCGGCCGTATCTGAGCGGCGTTCTGTTGCCAGTTCCTCCAGCAACATTTTCTTCCTGCGGGTCTCATCAAGATGGTTGGCGATCTCATCACGTATAATTTCCCCGACAGTCAGACTGCGGAAACACGGGTCCACGCCCTCAACGATCGTCCAGGGCGCTGTACCGGTACTGGTACGCATGATGGTCCGTTCCGCCGCCGCCTCGAAATGATCATAAATGTGCCAGTGATCCCAGTCCTGCTGGGTGACACGCCAGCTCGTCAGAGGATCTTTTTCCAGCTTCTTCAGGCGTCGCTTCTGGGCATCACGGCTCAGGTGCATCCAGAACTTGAGGATCAGCGCACCATCATCGGCAAGGGCCTTCTCGAAGGCCAGAATCCGGTCCAGCCGGTCATCAAATGTCGCCTCGTTATCCTTCTCATAGACCCGGCGCAGTATCGGTTGCGAGTACCAGGAACTCAGAAACAGGCCGATGTGGCCATTTGATGGCAGGTCACGCCAGAAGCGCCAGTACTCCGGCCGGTCACGTTCTTCATCAGAAGGCTTGTCATAGGCCCTGGTTATCAGCCAGCGCGGATCCATCCATTCATTAAGAATGTTAACGGTATCCCCCTTGCCAGCACCATCCACGCCGGCAAACAGAAGAATCACCGGAAATTCGCTGCTTACCTTGAGTGTTGCCTGCACCTCGAGCAATGCCTGCCGTATCAGGGGTTCACGCTGATTAAATTCGCTTTTTGGAACCTTCTGCCCCAGTTCGGCTGTTCTGAACATGACTATTCTCCTGAAATAATGTCCCTATCCATATCTGGATCTTAACCGAAATGCGTAAAGCCGTTATTATCTGTGATGTCAGTCGCAATCGACAGACATGATACACCAGCTAACAGGTGCAATATGGCAAAGATTTTTGTTGAAGATCAGGAGGAAGACACACGCGTTCCGTTCCTGCGTGGAATCCTGATTCGTTCCCTGCAGGATGCAGGACTGCCATTCAATGATGCCTATGAGCTGGCAACGGAAATCCGCAATGGTCTTGACGATAGTCCACTGATAACCACGCATGAACTGCGCCAGAAGGTCATCGACCTGCTCAAGGACCGCTCGGGACAGGATGTTATCAACCGCTACGGAAAGCAGCAAAGACCCTTCGGCATCCAGGTGGAACAACGGGACGGTCAGGTAACACCCTTTTCCCGGATCGAATATCAGCACTGCCTGGAAAACATTGGCCTTTCCGGTGAAGAAGCCATGGATGTTGTGACCACCGTCCACAAGCATCTGGTTGACCGACGTATTGAAGAGATGACATCCAGGCATCTGGGTGAGCTGACCTACAGGTACCTGCGGCAGTCAAGCGAGCTGGGGGCGGCGGTCGCCCACCGCTGGCTGGTGTGGCGTGACTTTATCAAGAGTGGCCGGCCACTGATCTTCCTGATCGGCGGAACAGCCGGCTGCGGGAAGAGCACCACGGCCACCATGCTGGCAAGCCGCCTGGACATTGTACGCACCCAGTCAACGGACATGCTGCGCGAGGTCATGCGCATCATGATGCCTGAACAGCTTATTCCGGTCCTGCATACGTCATCATTTACAGCCTGGACGGCACTCCCCGGCCAACCGAAGGCCATTAATGAGGTATCGGATACACTGCTGGTCAATGGCTACCGCAGCCAGGCAGATTTGCTCGCCGTCGCAATTGAAGCCGTTATCCAGCGCGCCCTGCGTGAACAGGTATCACTGATACTGGAGGGCGTCCATATCCACCCGGCATTTATGGAAAAGCTGGAAAAAAACAATGACGCCATCGTTATACCCATCATGCTGGGTGTGCTGAAGCGCAAACAGCTGCAGCGGAGAATACACGGCCGGGGTACTGATGCACCGCAGCGTCGCGGCGATCGTTACCTGAAGCACTTTGATGAAATCTGGCGCTTGCAGTCCTACCTGCTGTCCGAGGCCGACCACGCCAACATACCGATTGTCGCCAACAGCCACCGGGACAAGGTTTTCCGTGAAATCATGCGCATCACCATCGAGACGCTGGCAAAGGACTTCAACAATACGCCGCAGGCCGTCTTCGCATAAAGTAAAGGTTCCTGACACCTTTACATATTCAGCTTAGTACTTCTGGGGGATGATGTGCCTGCCCTCGAGCGAAACCTTGTCATCATACTTGTTCTTCAGACTCCGCTTGCCCAGCTTCACCCGGGGTCGCGGCAACTCCTTGTAGGGAATCTGGCTGAGCAGATGGGAAATACAGTTCAGGCGCGCATGCTTTTTGCTATCGGAGGGCACCACATACCAGGGAGAGAAATCCGTATCGGTGGCCTCGAACATGGCATCCCTGGCACGCGAATAATCATACCAGCGGTGGAAGGATTCCGTATCCATCGGGCTCAACTTCCAGCGCTTCCGCTCATCATCGATACGATCCTGAAAGCGACGCTGCTGTTCATCCATGCTCACGTCGAACCAGTACTTGATCAGGATAATGTCATTATCGAGGATCACCTGTTCGAACGCCGGGGTCATTTTAACAGCGCGCTCATACTCATGGTCGGTGCAAAAACCCATGACACGTTCAACCCCGAGTCGGTTGTACCAGCTGCGATCAAACATAACAATTTCCCCCGCCGCCGGGAAATGGCTTAAATAGCGCTGCATATACAGCTGGGTCTTCTCGCGCTCTGTCGGTGCCGGCAGCGCAATCACCTTGAATACCCGTGGACTTACCCGCTCCGTAATGCGTTTGATAACACCACCCTTGCCGGCCGCATCCCGGCCCTCGAAGACGATAATGACCTTCGCACCCGTCTTTCTCACCCAGAACTGCAGCTTGACGAGTTCACCCTGCAGCTTCTCCAGTTCATCTTCGTAGGCCTTTCTGGAGAGCTTCTGTGGCTTGTCGCCACCTGCCGATTCTGCTGCTGCGGATTTTTTGTGTTTTTTTGCCATTGACCTGCCCTTCCTTGTGAAACGCCAAACAGTTACTACATGATGTTGACTCGAACTTGACTTCATGGA
>PVMS01011480.1_pt1 | contig 16879 bp, 14 predicted proteins | sample 1853461 | NCBI WGS metagenome assembly PVMS01 (sample SAMN08582032, study PRJNA380276) | Marine sediment metagenome, whole genome shotgun sequencing project. | isolation source: ocean sediment barecode stripped | collected 2017 | reverse complement strand
GCGGTACTGCCGTCCATCACAGTGCCGTCAGCAAATTCCAGCTGCCAGCTGTCCTGGCTCATGTTCATCACAATAACATCCATCCCCAAATTATACGCAGCTTTTTGGGTGCTCAACCGGGTCCTCAAACTGGGATTCATAAATATTAACCCCAATGTTTTTCCACTGCCAAGTTCTTGCTTTGCAAGTGGTGTTTCTTTTAGGGTAAAAGCCTCTTTTAGCAGCTTACCCAGATCCGTTACATCCTCAATGGATAAGAAGTTCTTCATTTTTCAAGCTGTTGGTTAGCCCCTCAATTAATTGATCAATTTCGCTGTCTCCGATGCAAAGCGGGGGTAAAAGTCTCAAAATATTCGGATCACTGGAAGAGCCCACAAATATCTTTTCTTTGAACAACAAGTGTTGTCTTAGTGACTTGACTGGGAAATCAAATTCAATCCCCAGCATCAATCCCTGGCCTTTAACTTCCTTAACGGCATCGATTTTCGACAACAGCTGCTTAAGCTGTACCCCACGCGATTGGGCATTTTCTATCAGTTTTTCCTGTTGAAGTATTTCCAGCACCGCCAGTCCCGCAGCACAAGCCAAATGATTACCTCCAAAGGTAGTGCCCAAGAGTCCGTAACTGGCTTCAAAAGAAGGGCTAATTATCACTCCGCCCATAGGAAAACCATTACCCATTCCTTTGGCCACGGTAATAATATCCGGCTGAATGTCAGCATATTGATGGGCGAAGAATTTCCCGGTTCGACCATATCCGGACTGTATCTCATCCAGAATGAGTACCACTCCGTATTGATCGCATAAAGTTCTCAGGCCTTTAAGAAAGTGTTCTGAAGGTGTGTTGATACCCGCAATCCCCTGAATGCCTTCAATAATTACCGCGCAGGTCTCATTTTTACTTAGCACAGCTTCAACTCCCTTCAGGTCTTCAAAAGGAAGAAAAGTAACATGCTCGGCATAGTTAATCGGTGCCCGTATCTTAGGATTATCTGTTACCGCCACGCATGCAGCGGTACGTCCGTGAAAGGATTTATCAAATGACACAACGCTCTTTTTTCCGGTAGCAAAAGACGCCAGTTTCAAGGCATTTTCGTTGGCTTCCGCCCCTGAATTCACCAGAAACAGTTGATAATCGGGGTATCCGCTCAAAGTACCCAGTAGTGCTGCAAGTTCTTCTTGTAAAGGATTCACCACAGAGTTTGAATAGAAGCCCATGGCTTTCAATTGCTGTTCAATGCGATAGACGTAGTGTGGGTGACTATGTCCTATGGAAATTACCGCATGACCGCCATAGAAGTCCAGGTACTCTGCCCCCGACTGGTCGGTGAGATATGCGCCGTGTGCATTTACCGGCTGCAGATCATATATGGGATATACCTCAAATAGTTTCATAACCTCTATTTTTAAAATCCAACGGCTTTTAATTTGAGTCCAGCTGCTTCAGGCAACCCAAACATTAAATTCATATTTTGCACTGCCTGACCGGAAGCCCCTTTGACCAGGTTGTCAATAATGCTATTAACCAACAATTTGCCGCCATGATATTGAAGGTGCAGGTAGCATTTATTGGTATTGATCACCTCCTTTAGACTTATGGGTTCCTCGGAAACCACAGTAAAGGGGTGTTCACTATAATATTCATGGTAAATTTCCTGGAATTGGTCAATACTACCGTCCACCGCGGTATAGGCTGTACAAAAAATTCCTTTAGTGAAATTTCCCCGAACTGGAATAAAATTGATCTCAGGTAACTGTTGACTTCCCTGCTGTTCCAGACTCTGGCGGATTTCAGCCAGATGCTGGTGCTCAAATGCCTTGTATACTGACAGATTGTTCTGGCGCCAGGAATAGTGGGTAGTTGACAAAAGGCCGGCCCCAGCGCCGGTAGCGCCGGTTACCGCATTCACATGAATTTCATTGGTTATCGAATTATTGGCCGCCAGTGGTAACAGCGCCAACTGAATGGCGGTAGCAAAACAACCCGGATTCGCAACTTTGTTAGCTGTTTTTATCTGTTCCCGGTTTAATTCGGGAAGCCCATATACAAACTGATTTCCTGGCATGGAAATTCTAAAATCCTGACTAAGATCGATGACTTTGGTTGACCCCAGAACCGGGTGTTGTTCCAGGTATTCGCTGGTTTTACCATGCCCAAGACATAGGAATAGTAAATCCAGAGGAGGAGGTGCTTTTTGTTCAAAATTCAGCTTGATGTCGCCCTTGAGGTCTTTGTGTATGGAAGCCACTGGTTTACCTTTTTGTGAATTGCTGTGCACAAATACCACTTCAGCCTCAGGGTGATTGACCAACAGCCGCAATAATTCTCCACCGGTAAAACCAGCGCCACCGATGATTCCTGCCTTAATCATGATTCGGTTTATTTATGGCACTAAATATCTTATTTTGATTAGCCAGTATTTTAGTAAATCCTTTTACATCTTGACCGCTCCAGCCTTTATTCATTTCTCCATACTGACCAAATTCGGAGGACATCAAATCAAAAGGGGAAGCAATACCCAACAACTCGAATCTATAGGGATGTAATTTAATATGAACCGTACCGGTAATATTTTGTTGGGTATCTTCAAGAAATCTCTCAATATTCCTCATAACCGGATCAAGGAACTGACCTTCATGTAATAGCATCCCATACCAATTCCCCAATTGTTCTTTCCAGTATTGCTGCCACTTGGTCAGATTGTGTTTTTCCATCAAGTGGTGTGACTTAATGATCAACAAGGCGGCAGCGGCCTCAAAACCAACCCGTCCTTTGATACCGATGATGGTATCGCCCACGTGTATGTCCCGGCCAATAGCATAGGCACCGGCAATTTCTTGCAAGGCTTTAATGGCTGCAGTAGGATGTTCAAATGAGCGGTCATCAATGCCCACCAGCTCTCCTTTAGTAAAATGTAAGTCAAGCACACTTGGATCGGTTGCTCGTAACTGTGATGGATAGGCTTCTTCCGGCAGCGACAAATTGGATGTCAGTGTTTCGCTGCCGCCAACACTGGTGCCCCACAGCCCTTTATTGATGCTGTATTGGCCTTTGGTCCAGTCCCAGTCAACTCCATGATTTTGCAGGTAATCAATTTCCTGTTTACGGCTTAATTGTTGATCTCTGATGGGAGTAATTATCTTGATTTCCGGACACATGATTTCAAAAACCAGGTCAAACCGCACCTGGTCATTCCCTGCCCCGGTGCTGCCATGAGCAATATGGGAGGCATGTAACCCACGGGCATGTTCCGCTACTGCCATGGCTTGAAACACCCGTTCCGCACTGACAGATAAAGGATAAGTGTTATTTCGGAGCACATTGCCAAATATCAGATATTTCACACAGTTAGTGTAAAACAATTCGGTGGATTCCTGACATTTATGTGAAGTGACTCCCAGGTCATAGGCCTGGGCCTCAATTTTGGAAAGTTCCTGTTCATCAAACCCACCGGTATTTACCAGAATGGAGTGTACTTCCATCCCTTTTTCTTGGGTAAGATATTTTACACAATAAGAAGTATCCAGACCTCCGCTGAATGCCAGTACTACTTTATTTTCCATCTTTATTTTTTTTTCAAAGAATTTCGTTTCAGGAAGTTCTTAAATCTTTCCCATCGTTTGCCATTGCCATTGGTTTGTTTCACACCGTGCTTTTTCTCCGGATCATATAACATGCCGGTACAAAGACAGTGGTGCTGACTGGTTCGCTGCAAAATGTCAAAATTCTGACAGCTTTTGCATCCCTTCCAGAAAGAACCATCGGTAGTTAGTTCTGAAAATGTGACCGGCTTGTAACCCAGTTCTGAGTTGATCTTCATCACCGCCAGACTGGTGGTAATCCCAAAGATCTTGGCATGTGGGTACCGGGCTTTTGATAGCTCGAAGATTTTCTTTTTAATCTTTTTGGCCAGGCCTGTCCGTCTGAACGAAGGGTGCACGATGAGGCCGGAATTGGCCACGTATTGCTCATGTCCCCAGCTTTCGATATAGCAAAAACCAGCCAGTTGACTACCGTTTAGGGCGATTACCGCTTTTCCCTGGTGAATTTTATTTTGCAAATATTCAGGTGTTCTTTCTGCAATACCGGTGCCACGCGCTTTGGCAGCCTCCGCCATTATTTCACTGATCTCTCCGGTGAAATTCATATGGGAATCATTGGCTATGGATATAATTACATCCATAATATTCTGTTAATTAATTTTGAAAATGTTAAAAGCCTGAAAGGCACCAGGCGCATAGCCCGGCAAAAAAATCTAGACCCCCAAGGGCCTCCTGTTCCTCTGTGCAACAGGGGTACACGCTCGTGCAGTGGCGTTAAAAGATGAGAAATATGTCTTAGTCGATGACATGATTGGCAAATTTATAACAATTTGATTGATAATTGCAAATTTGGATAATAAGAATCAATTAAGAATTAAGAACTACCAAATTCCCTATCTTACATTCATGACCAGATTCATCTTAACCTTGCTAATCATAGTAAGCACATCAACTCTGCTGCATACCCAATCCAGGGCGCGAGATTATGGCATTACCATCGGGGTACTTCCTGCCGGTCAGCACAATGCCATCACCGATGTTGCTGGTGTTCAGGTAGGCCACCAGACGGTAATAAGAGACTCTACTATCCGAACAGGTGTAACCATAATAAAACCCCACCCGGGAAACATTTTTCAGGAAAAAGTACCGGCAGCAGTATTTGTGGGCAACGGTTTCGGGAAGTTGGCCGGTAGCACTCAGATTGAAGAGTTGGGTAATATAGAAACACCCATTATACTGACCAATACCATAAGTGTGGGGCAAATGGTGGCTGCTACCGTGGAACACATCTTGTCACTGCCAGAAAATGAAAACGTAAGGTCGGTAAACGCGGTAGTGGGTGAGACCAATGATGGCTACCTTAATAATATACGGGAACCATTCCTAGCTGCTGAGGACCTTAGAAAGGCACTTGAACAAGCCAGTGGTGGAGCAGTGGTGGAAGGGAATGTGGGAGCCGGCACCGGTACCGTTTGCTTCGGATATAAGGGAGGCATTGGGACCTCTTCCAGAATCCTCCCCGAGAGCCTGGGAGGCTATACCGTAGGAGTGCTGGTGCAATCAAATTTCGGAGGTTCATTGCGGATCGACGGCGCTCCGGTTGGAGAGAAATTGGGCAACTATTATTTAGCAGATCAGTTGAAAAATGCCGATGGCAGCTGTATGATAGTAGTGGCAACGGATGCACCAATTCTTAGCAGGAATTTAAAACGTCTGGCTTATAGAGCCTTGTTCGGTTTGGCCAGGGCTGGTGGCCTGGGAAGCAATGGCAGCGGCGATTATGTGCTGGCATTTTCCACGCATCCTGAGCTCAGAATAAAATATCGAGCGAAAAAGTCCGACTCCTTTGAGTTATTAACCAACAATGGGATGTCTCCCTTGTTTGCAGCGGTGATTGAAGCCACAGAGGAGGCCATTATCAATTCATTGTTTGCGGCTGAAACCATGACGGGATATCAAGGAAGAAAGATTGAAGCGCTGTCGGTTGAGGAGGTGTTGCCGATTTTGCAGGAACATGGAGTGGTTGATTAATATGATTTGTTCTAAGCGTTTAGCGCTCTGCGTTCTGTTAAATTCAGGAAGTAGATTTACCTGAATTTATCACCAGCAATTACATAATTGGCTATCGGGACCAAAAGCCTAAACGGAAGCTGTTTTTAAGAGACCCTGAGTTTGCTTGAGCGTGGTGCAACGGTAACCATCAGCACATTAATTCAGGTGCTCAGAGTGCTGGATCTCTTAATATGTGATGGACCCATTTCAAGTCAGTACCCAAATAAGTCTCATAGAATTGGCCAATCTAGAACGTAAAAAACGCCAACGAGCCAGAGAGAAAAGTGAAAAGAAAAAACCAGAAAGCGAGTGGTAACTACTGCATTTGTAAAAATATTGGGCTCCACAGCCGGGGCACAAGTCCATGAATATTAAAAAAGCAGTATCAATAATTAGAGATATCAATAATATTGTTGCTTGCTGGCCGGAATTTGTAGAAGAGGTCAGTGTAAATCGGGATTTGAGAGATGCAATTCTAAAAACACTGATATCAATTGGCAGGTAATGCTTACCTTAATGACCATAATAATCGAGCAAAATGAAAAGAACAAAAGTTATTCTCTCCCTGGGAGTGGCACTGCTCCTGTTCAATCCCTCATGGGCACAAACAGATAATAATCCAAAAAAAAATTCCTGCATGCCCTGTGAGGAGATAAAGAATGTCAGATTACCAGACGTCATCATTTCACAAACGGAACAGCTGCAAGAACCTGTTCCACATTGCAAAATATCAGGAATAATAGGCGCGGAGATCAAATTTGAATTACTACTTCCCAATGATTGGAATTCCCGTTTTGTTATGGGTGGTGGCGGTGGTTTTGTTGGCTCTATTCAGAATGGGGCAATATCAAGTTTAAATAAAGGTTATGCAACAGTAGGCACCGACACCGGTCATCAGGGCAATGGGCTCAAGGCCGATTGGGCGTTGAATAACCTGGAAAGACAAGTGAATTTTGGCCACCTTGCAGTTCATCGCACAGCTGTAACTTCAAAAGAGATCATCCGACAGTTCTATTGTTCTGAAGCGACCTATAACTATTTCCTGGGGTGCTCAAGAGGAGGAGGTCAGGCCATGATGGAAGCGCAAAGATATCCTAATGATTTTGATGGTATTGTGGCCGGAGCACCAGCCTTCAATTGGCCAGCATTTGGAGCTGAGTTTATCGAGAATACCCTGACAGTTTACCCAAACCAGGCCGTGCTGGATGAACCGGTTATCTCCCTGGCTAATTTGAAACTACTTCAAACTAAAGTATTAGAGCAATGTGATGCTATAGATGGGTTGAAAGACCAGATATTGAATGACCCCTTGGGTTGCAATTTTGATTTTGAGCTGCTCCCCAAGTGCCCCGACCATGCGCCATCCGATGATTGCTTTACTACCAATCAGATAGAAGCCATCAGGGTTGTTTATGCCGGAGTGAGTGATGAACAAGTCGAGATTTATCCCGGATTTCCACTTGGCGGGGAAAATGAACCAGGTGGATGGCAAGACTGGATTACTGGTCCCAATGAGGGAACCATGGCATTAAATTTCCCAAGTTTGCATTATGGTTTCGGTACTGAAATATTCAAATACCTGGTTTTTCAAGATCCTATGTGGGATTATAGTACCTACGATTTCGCTAACTTTTTAGCTACTACCCAGTATGCCTCATCATACCTTGATGCCACTGCTACGGATTATAGCCTATTCAAACAGCGCGGGGGTAAAATGATTATTTATCACGGATGGAATGACCCTGCTCTTTCTGCCTTGGCTACCATCGACCATTATAATGAAGCCAAAAAGGAGGATGCTGATTTAGAAAGTTACATTCGGCTTTTCTTACTTCCCGGAGTATTACACTGTGGCGGGGGCCCAGGACCGAGTCAAACGGATTGGATTGGGCTAGTGCGTGAGTGGGTTGAAAATGATCATGCCCCTGAAAGAGTGGTCTTATCAAAAACCGAGAATGAGCAGGTCACAGTTACCCGACCGGTCTTCCCTTTTCCTAAAAAAGCGATTTATGATGGAAACGGTGATCCTAGTAAAGAAAGTAGTTTTAATTCGGATTAACTTTGCAGAAAGAACTATATAGTAATCTATAGAGTTAACTATATAGTTTTTTGACCAAGGTAGGTTTAAGAATTTAGTGCGACACCTGGTAAACATGATGTGAAGTAAAATCGTCTATTAATTGGTAATTTATCATCTATAATTAATTTCATTGCCAAATGAAATACACTTGGATCAATGGTAATTATGTAGAAAGCTCCCAAGCAAGCCTGAAGGTTGGCGACCTGGCTATTCAACGAGGCTATGGTGTCTTTGATTTCTTAAGGTGCCGACAAGGCGTACCCTTTCTTTTACCCTGGTACCTGGATCGGTTTTTCAATTCAGCAGCAGGGTTGAATTTAGCCGTACCTTTGAGTAAGGCCGAGTTAACCGTAGTAATCCAGGAGTTTATTGATAAAAATCAGCTGGTAGATGCAGGAGTAAGGATGCTCCTCACCGGTGGGTATGCTACTGATAGCTACACCCCACTTGAACCCAACCTGGTGATTAGCGCACATAGAATCAATTTCCCTGCCAGGGAAAAATATGAGCAAGGCTTCAAGGTGATGACCCACGAATATCAGCGTGAATCACCAGAGGCCAAATCAATCAATTACCTGCAGGGGATACAGTTAATCCCTGTTTTAAAGGCACGGGGATTGGATGATGTGTTGTATCATTTGGGGGGCATAATAACTGAATTTCCGCGCAGTAATATCTTCATGGTTGATCAGCAGGGTCAGCTGGTCACTCCTACCAATAATGTGCTGGCTGGCATTACCCGAAAGACGGTACTCTACCTGGCAAAAGAACATTATTCACCGACCCTTGGAGACATCACCGTATCAGAATTGAAACAAGCCAAAGAGGTATTCCTTACTTCCACCACCAAAGGAATAGTGCCGGTGTGCGAAATAGATAGTCAATCGGTGGGATCTGGTAGCCCGGGTGCGGTAACTCAGCATTTGGCTCAGCTATTGGCTGATTTGCCGGTGGATTTTAGTTTGGTGGTTGAGGAATAAGGGTGGGTCCTGCATAAACCACGAATTGGTCCACATACATGGTGGATTTCGTTCTAAATAATTTTTTTATAAAACATTGTGTATCGCGATATACGATAATAACTTATAAGTATTTGAATATAATAATAATATATTATAATATTGCATATCGCGATACACGATAATTATGAACTTTAAAACTATACCAAGTATGCGACCACAGGATATTGTGGTCCTATTAAAGCTCTTGGTCGAAGAGAATCAACCATGGAATCAGATCTCATTGGCCAAAGCCCTATTTATGAGTCAATCCGAAATAAGTGAGTCGTTGTCCAGATCTAAATATGCCAGGTTATTGTATGATAGGGGTAAGCAGGTAGCCAGACAACCATTTATGGACTTGCTTCAATACGGAATACTTTATGTATTCCCGCAACAACCAGGGGTGGTATTAAGAGGAATTCCCACTGCCCATAGCGCCCTGCCATTAAGCAACGAAATACAGAGCAGTGAAAATTATATTTGGCCCTATGCAAAAGGTCATATGCGTGGTCATAGTATTCAGCCACTATATAGCTCAGTGATTCAAGCTGTTGAATTAGACCCTCAATTGTATGAATTTCTTGCCCTCATAGATGCACTGCGTGTAGGAAGGGCACGAGAGAAAAACCTGGCATTGGAAATGCTGAAGAAAAGAATATGCTGAAGAATACAATTATAAATAGAATGGCTACTATCAAGATTGCCAAAGCCCTGGGTGAATTGAATAAAGAAGTAGTTTTCGTTGGTGGAGCGATAGTCAGTCTCTACATAGACGATAAAGCAGCGGAGGACATAAGGCCTACTAAGGATATTGATCTTACATTCCAGGTAACAACGGCAGGTAAATTAGAAATACTCAGAGAAAAGCTGAACAAGAAAGGATTTAAAGAGACCAATGAGGGAAAAGTAATTTGTCGATTTAAGTATGAAGATTTATTGGTTGATGTAATGTCCACTAAGGAAGTGGGATGGGCGCCTAGCAACCGATGGTTTGAGCCTGGATTCGTAAGGGCAAAACATGTAAGTTTTGAAGAACTTGAAATAAGAATTTTACCGTTACCCTATTTCCTCGCATCTAAAATGGAAGTTTTCTTTGATAGAGGAGTTAAAAATTTATACGGAAGTCATGACTTTGAAGACATTGTATATATTTTCAATTATACTTCTGATCTTGTTGAACAAATACTATCCGCAGAGCAAGATGTTGCGCAATATTTAAAGGACTGTGTTCAAAGAATACTTCAAAGTGATAAAATTATGGCTGCATTGCCTGGACATTTATACTTTGACAGTGCTGATGAAAGAATTGATGTCATTATAGAGAAATTGAAAAAATTAATTGAATAGTCTCATATGGAAAATATAGCTAGAGTGCATCGCATCAAGCAATACTATGAAAATCCAGCTTCAACTAATCTATTTAAGTGTCTTCTAATATTATTCTCATGAAAACTATTTAGTTTTTTTAATCCATATGCGAAATCAGCTACATATTGTAATTCTCCTGGTGACAAAACTTTTGCTATAGTGTCCCACTCCACAATCTTAACAAGTAACTTTTGATTTAAATTAATAGCAGCATATTCTTTTGATTCATCTGACCCATTACTGATTTCAACATTATCAAAAAAATCAGGTGAGCTGCGTACTATAAATATCGATAATTGCAATAGCATCAACTATTTGTTTTTCAGATAATTCCTTGTTCCGCTTTAGAGTGGACATGATATTAATTGCCCTGTCCTTCATGTGTTGCGTGAATTCGTCTATATAACTACCCAACTTGCTGAGTTCATTCCATTTATTAATTGGGATGGATTTGATAAGAGCCAATTCGCTCTGGATCAACTTGTTATTAATATCTTCATCTGTCAGGCTTATCGCCAGGAGCTAGTTGATCCTGAAAATATCTCCCTTGGGCGATAAATCTCTCAGTTCTTCTGTTATCCCAGATATCAATAATTAAAGGTCTATGGTGATCCTCCTTTTTGAGACCAGCCATCTTTCTCCAGCACTCATGAAACCCACTTTTCAAACCATCTTCGGTTGGGTTATTCAATCTGAATTGACAGGTCCTGCATTCCTTTCTCACTCGTTCCCAAATGGGTCGGTCTTTGTCGTAATACTCTGCCAGTGTTGACAGGTAAGATCCAAAAGACAGTTTATCACCAAGCAGTTCTGGTTCTTCCTGCCAGATTAAATCCACCAATGCATCCACATTTTCTACTGTCAGTATTGGTTTACCCAGGTCCTGAGTATTTTTTGAAATAATTTCAATTTCATTCTCTGTTGCCCTGGCAATAAAGAATCTCTGGTTGAGACCCTCCACAGTTGCTACTTTGGTTTTATCAACCAGCATTAAATGACTTGAGATGTTAAATTCCGGATGGAAATTCTTTAATACATATTTCTGAAAGGCCACATCGTACAGATAAGGTTTCCATTTACTGCTGATACCTCCTCTTAAGGTAGTGAAGTCACCAATTGATTCGAATGATTTGGCTTTTACTTCAATCAATTGAACCAGATCACCTCGTTTTACCAGAATGTCGACTCTAATAAACAGGTTTTGATAGCTGAAGGCAGGTTCATACAAGATCACATCTTCCCTCTTTAAATATTCTTCTGTTTCATTTAATGCCGTCTGGTGAATCCTGGAACTAATTTCGATTCCATCTGGATAATAGTATTTAGCAAGTTCCCCTACCTGGTAACCTCCCCAGGCCAATGCCCGCAAAAATTTATCATCCAACCATTTGTCCTGGTATTCTGAGGGTTTTCTGGTGTAGTAAAGTTTAGTGGGACATTCCAACGCAAGTTTGAATCGTGATTTTGTCAGGTGCCTCATACAAAGAGATTAATCAGTAAGGGTCCTTATAATAAGTAATTTATGTAGTAGTTTTTCCATGAGAACGCACAAAAAATTGTCTTTTTCCGTACACTTTATTGCCACAAGTACTGATTGTATAACCACCTTCAATAAATTAATAATACCATGAACACAACAAACCAAATGCAATACCAGAGTTTTCTTGAGGATTTAAAAGTGCTTACTGACCAAGAAATTATTCAGGCATTTAACAAGGAAGTGGGCAATACCGGATGGGTAAGTGCCAGAGGAGCTTACCTGGCTGCTATACGCCATGAGTTTGAAAGAAGGAGTTTTGATTATTCAAAGATTGGGGATGAAAGGAGCTTATCCCTGGCAAATAAGATTAGGTTAGAGAATTTAAAAATAAAAACGTGGTAGACAAGAGAAATCTATCCTTTACTCTTCAGTTCACGATTAAGGTGCCTTTGATTTAATTCCAGTAAATCAAAAAATTGGTCTATAGAGGGTTCAGAAAACATCTCCATTCTTGAAGAAATTAAACAAACCAGTAAATAAAAGAAACCCTCGGATATTTCTTCCCCTTTTATAAATTCATGATCTGGATTAATTTTCACGAATATGTCTGAACCTGCCGTTTCATAAGTAAATAATTTACCATTTAATGATTTCTCAGATTCTAGAAAGAAGTGGTATCCTTTATAAAAAATGTGGTTTTCTTTCTCAAAGGACCTAATATGTAAACTTTTGTCTATTGAGTCTTCGAAATCACCAATTTCACTAAAACCCAATAGATCATATATCTGCTCAACAGATAAGTTTGTGGCTTCGACATTATACCGTCTTATTAATATTGCGTCTATTTCAGACTTTATACTTTCATGAATTTCCTCAAAATAGTCTGGTATCAAATCCTGCGGTGAGATGCGTAACTTCACGGAGTCCGTATCCAATAGAAACAGAAGGAAATAAGCTAAGACCACCTTTCTGAATTCTTTATCTGTTTTAAAATCGTTGATTTTCTTGACAAATTTCAATCTGCTATCCAGCAAATCGAATACCGTGTCTTGGTTAATACTGTATTCTTTGGCCTGCTGGTAAATGAACTCTTCTTCATTGCTGGTTAACACTCCATCCTCACAGACTTCCTTTATCAAAAAGTAAAAACTTGAATTGAATTTATGATAAGATTCGATGGCTTTTTCCACCAAACTAAGATCAACTCCATAATAATGTGCTTGTTCAGTTAGATATTCTTTTTCAGCTTCCTTTATAATGTTGTCTCTTACTACGTCAAGAAAAATTTGCTCATATTTTTTGTTTCCAAACTCCAATTGCTCTTCATAAAAACTAATCTTTAAAGAGTAAAGGAAATAGTGAAGTGGGCTTTTCAGATAATATTTTAGCTGCTTTGCAGAGATTCTAAACAATGCATGGTCAGGTGAAAGATCCCAAAATTTGTAAAGACATTTATATAAAAGCACCAGGTCCTCAACTTTATAATTGTTTGAGTTTAGTGCCAGCAAAGATTCTCGAAACAGATATTTCAAACTCTGTTTTCTGATACTGCTTAACACTTCATCTTTAATATCAAGTATATACTTTCCCAGCTGCCCGCTACGGGGCATCTTATAGAGTATTGGCACTAGTAAATACTTATGATCTTCGTCAGAAATAAACTCGCTTTTATCATATAGAGGCCTTACCAGCGGTACCTCCATAATTGAGGTTTTATCCAAACTCTTGGCCCATTGGCTAACTGCATCCAATCGCTCTAAATTAAAAACCCAGCACCCTAATGAATTACTTTCAGGATTTCGCACATAGGGTGCCCATCTGCCATCTAAAAGCTTAAGTTCTTTTGTATAGGATTTTGTTTCAATTCCTGATACAATAAATGATTCTATCTGCCCATCCTTGTTACTATAGGGGATCAATTTGATGCCATCAATATCTACGGTACTATTCATAGAAAATAAATACTTTATGTTTTGGTGTTGAAACTATCCATTTTTCATTAAAATACCCAAAGCTTTTCACAAACGCTGCCACCAAAGCAGAGCTGTGACCCACCAACCCTCAGTAACTCAGCACACTAACCCGGCTGGCCTTCCCGGTACTGGTAAACGCCTTCAATCGTACTGGTTTCTTGGCTTCTACCGGTCCCTCATACAATGGCGAATTAACACCAGGCTCGCTGCCATCCAAGGTATAGCGGATAGCAAGCCCTGGCATGGCTACGTTGGCTTTTAATTGGCCTTCTTCAATTATGCCTCCGGGTAGGGGCAGGCGGTAGTTGACGCCATCCCATAAGTGGTCCATTCTGACCAGTTCCCGCTGGGCAAGGGCATTGGCAAATAGATTCCAGGCCTGGTCCAGCCCCTCCAGCCGTTGCTTTTTCTTAGGCAAATGGGCCCATTCTGGATCCGGGGCCCAGGCCCGTTCGGACAACCCCAGCATTTTTGGGAACAAGTAGTATTCCAGTATTTCAGGCCCTTTAACGGTTTCACTCCAGAGCTGTGCCTGAATGCCCAATAAGTTTTGGCGACTTGCTTCATTAAGCTTTACATGGTCATTGTATCTATCCATATCCAGAGGATTGCCCATTATATCTACCGTGGCTGCCTGAAGCACATCTAAGGGCACCAGTTCATAGGGCTTGCGGGTGTCAACCAGTCCCGCCCAATAGAATCCGGGCTCTAACGGATCCTTGTTGTAAGCAAAATCAAAATAGAGATTGCTGGCATTACACATTACCACTTTATAACCAAGGTTGGCCAGCCGGTAGGCCAGGTCTTCTCCCGCCACACCCCAGGTAGCCAGCCATACGTATGGTTGGAAGTTGCTGTCAACAAATTCCGGATTGGGCACCATCACTTTTCTGGCTTCCGTTGGGTTATCAGGCCCGGAATTTTGTTGCTGGATCTTATGCATGGCAATCTCTTCCCATCCTGCAGTCACTAACTGTTGTTGATCGAGGATCTCATGATACCGCCTCAAAAAATAGGCAGGAAGTCCTTCTACACCCTCTATATGGGGGTTCTCTTCCAAAAACTGCGCACAAAGTGGTGATTTTTCCCAGATTCCTGATGGTACTTCATCCCCTCCGGTATGTATAGTGGTTAATTTCACTCCAGCCTCCTGATACATCTCCACTATTTCAGCCACCACTTTTTCCAGAAATTGATAAACGGATTCCTGGCAGGGGCAAATAACATTGTCGGTGTACCCCTGTACGGATTGATATTCGGACTGATCATTGGGGTCCTGCAGCAGATAGGTGGGTTCACTGCTTCCTTCGGTTTCCAAGCGACTGGCCCGATTTTCCATGGATTTTATGGCTGCTCTGGCATGTCCCGGGAAGTTGATCTCAGGAATCACCTCTATGTTTCTTTCTGCTGCATACTGGAGGATATCAATAAATTCTTCCCGGCTGTAGTGCCCGGTTCCATAATTGTCGTCGGCATAGGGAAATGGCCCGGATCCGTAGGCTGGCAACAGATAGTCCGCTTCATCTTCGGTGTGGCCGCGGACCGCCCCCACCGATGTTAGTTCGGGAATACCCTTTATCTCTAGCCTCCAGCCTTCATCATTGCTCAAGCCGAACATGAATTTATTTAGCTTATAAAAGGCCATGATGTCCAATGTTTTTTTGATAGCCGCTGGCTTTTGAAAATTCCGGGAAACATCCAGGTACATGCCCCGGTAGGGAAATCGCGGTCCGTCAACTATGGTTTGACATTTAAGGGTCTGCAGCCCGGTGTCTGGCAAAGGCCAAAGTGAGACCAATGACTGCGTCCCATAAAATACACCGCTAAGGTCTGATCCTTGTATGTTGATCACCTCTGATTCTATGGTTAAGCGGTAGTGTTCTCTTTCTGTTCCGCTGTAATTCCCTATGGTTAGTCTTATTTGTGCTTCGCCTGGATTGCTGATTAGTGATACAGATTGGCCAGCGGTTGTAAGTTTCTCCATCAGCAACTCAGCCTCAGTCTCAAGTCCATCCTGGTAACCAATTAGCAGTTGGTTGGGAATTTTGAAATGCCCTTTGCCTGGTAGCACTTGCCTGGGTGTTGGTATAACTTGTGGATCCTCTGAGGCGGAGATTACCGAAAGGTCTTTATTTTGTTGGTATCTTAACTCGGTAGTGGGCACCGGAACATTGTCAAGGTCCGATCTGCTCATCTGCTTTGGCTGCAGAAAAGGACCAACCCCATAGTTTTTAAGTACTTTAGGTTCCTGAAGGTCATCAAATACTATATAAAGTCCCGATGGGGCATCAGTAACCTTAATAGCTGATCCGTGACACTTGAGATCTGTACGGGTGCTTTCCCCTGTACCCAAGGGTTTAAATGACTCAGTAGGAGTAATGCTGTAAAAAGTCCCGCTGACTTGAGTTACTAGCAATGACCCGGAAAGACTTTCAGGAACTGGCACGCCCGTTACTTGATTGTAATAAATTGTCCACCCTGAAGCCGGGAAAGTGGATTCTCCTCCATTGGATATTTTCCAACTGCTGACATAAGTTCCTCCCAGGTTCTCAATCACGGACCAGGTAATCTGTAGGTCAGAGACCACGAAAGGTTTTTCAGTATGTTCTTTACAAGAAGCAATCATAAGAATTGTCAAATAAATAGCGATTCGTTTCATAGTGATTAATAACTAAGGCCGTGCCCATATGGATAAAGTGGCTCATGTGAGTCATAGGGAACATCTTCATATTGAGCTTGGACTGCTTCCATGGAGGAAGGGATTTCAAATGGAAGATGACCCATCGGTTCTGAACGTCCAAATGCCACATCCAAAACCGCATCATCAAAGGCTCCAAATTCAGCGATCAAAGCTGAAGCTGCTTCATCTAATTCTCCTATGACCGCAGGTCGATCCAGATAAATAATAAAAACAGTGGCGGTTTTCCGTGCAATGGCCAGTAAGCGCTCAAGTTCTTCGCTTTCGAATGCCAGTGAACCCTGATGAAAGAATTGCTCTACAAAATCATCGTCTCGTGGTTCCCACGGGGCCTGTAGTCTGATTAGCGCCACATCGGCATCTTCAGGATCGTCCACGATGCGGGCATATTGTGAGGCCACAGCTGGATCGATCTGTTCAAGATATAATTTAATGTCCTCCTGCAGGGGTAGTATTGATCCCTGGGCGTTATTGCTGTTCTTTAGCAGCACCATGGCTTTACGCTGTGCCTTTGCACCTGCTTGCATGTAAGAATCCTGCCCAACCACTTTGGCTGCTTCTTTCTCATCAACATAGGGGTCATCAAAAAGCCCAATTTCAAATTTTACTCTTAGCAGGCGTCGTACCGACTGGTCAAGCCGGTCTTCCGTGACTTTGCCAGTCTGCACGGCAGCCATTAGCTGG
>PVMS01176209.1_pt1 | contig 16891 bp, 13 predicted proteins | sample 1853461 | NCBI WGS metagenome assembly PVMS01 (sample SAMN08582032, study PRJNA380276) | Marine sediment metagenome, whole genome shotgun sequencing project. | isolation source: ocean sediment barecode stripped | collected 2017 | reverse complement strand
CAGGACCCGAATGGCGAGGTGGATTCCTGGACCCGCGTAGACTTGTCGGCCAGGTATGCACTCAATGATCGGGTCGAATTTTACGGCCGGATCGAAAACCTGCTGGATGAGCACTATCAACAGATCCTGGGTTATGGCACCCCCGGCCTTTCCGGTTCCCTGGGTATGCGATGGAGGTACTGAACACACGATGATCCGGTCCTGTATTTTTATTGTTCTGTTGTGCCTGTTGCCCGCCGGTATGGTCATTGCCAACGGCAGCACAAGCCAGGTCGAGCGGGTAGTCAGCCTGGATTTCTGCGCCGATCAGTTTGTGCTGAAATTGCTGCCAAAGTCGCGGATACTTGCGGTTTCAACAGATGCTCAGCGACATTTTTCATACATGCGCGAAGCGGCAGTCGGGATCAGGCAGGTTCGATCAATCGCGGAGGACGTTCTGGTCTTGCAACCGGATCTCATTGTACGGTCGTACGGGGGCGGGGCGCACGCGAAGAAGTTTTTTGAACGCGCAGGTTTACCCGTGATCCAGGTTCCGTTTGCCAATGATATTGAAGCTATCCGGCAATCCATTATGTTCATTGCAACCGGCTTGGGTGAACCTGAGCGAGGTGAAGTGGTTGTCAAAGAAATGGATGACCGCTTAGGCTCAATACGTATTTCTTCGGAGTCGAAAAGCGCGTTGTATATGACCCCTGCGGGGGTGACCAGTGGCCCCGGCACCCTGGTCCATGAAATGCTGCTGGCAGCGGGTTTGAGCAATTTCGAGCAACAACCCGGCTGGCGCTCGCTTCCCCTCGAAAGGCTGGCTTATGAACAACCGGACATCGTTGCGGCGGCTTTCTTTGGTACAAACACCAATCACCCCGCACTCTGGAGTGCCATGAGACACCCGGTTGCCCGGCGTCAGATGCTGCAGCAGCCAACGGTCCATTTGAAAGGCGCATGGACGTCCTGCGGCGCCTGGTTTCTGCTGGATGCCATTGAAACTCTGGCAGCAGAAGAATTCCGGACGGCCGGTCAATGAAATTCCGACTGTGACCTATCGTCAATTGATCGTCCTGCTAAGCAGTGTCAGTTTACTGGCAGTGGTAAGCGCTTGCATGTTGGGTTCAACGTCGATGGATGCGTCGCGAATACTTGCGGCGCTGGTGAGGCAGAGTTCGGCAAGCGATGTGATGGTCGTTTGGGAAATTCGTTTGCCCCGCGCAATGACTGCATTCGTTGTGGGTGCAGCACTGGGCATCAGCGGCGCTGCCCTGCAGGGCTTACTGCGTAACCCACTCGCTGAACCCGGGGTATTGGGCGTTACGGCAACATCTTCATTGGCCGCCACATTTACCCTCTATTATGGTGTGGCTGCAAGCTGGCCGTACACCCTGCCTGTCGCGGCGATCCTGGGTGCGCTTGCAGCCACTGCCCTGCTCGCTGCGGCGGCCATTCGCATCCATTCTGTCGTTACGCTGATTTTGCTTGGTGTCGGATTGTCCAGCTTCTCTGCTGCAGCCATGTCACTTTTGCTCAACCTGGCACCCAATCCATTTTCATTGTCTGACATGATCAACTGGTTGCTGGGTTCAGTCGCCAATCGGAGTTTTGATGATCTGAAAATTTCCGCGCCTTTTATCGCGCTAGGCATGGTCGTGTTATTTTCCACGCGGCGCGGGCTATCGGCGCTCACGCTGGGTGAAGAAGCTGCAAGCGGAGTGGGTGTAGACCTCCGCCGTCAACGCCTGGCAGTTGTTCTCGGTGCCGGCATTGCAACCGGTGCGGCAGTTGCACTGGCGGGGGCAATCGGGTTTGTCGGAATCGTTGCACCACACATGGTCCGGCCTCTGGTTAACCACGACCCGGCGCGGAGCCTGGTTCCCTCTGCGTTGCTGGCTGGACTCATCCTGGTTCTGGCCGATATCGGTGTGCGTTTGTTGCCAACAAATGCAGAACTGAAATTGGGTGTCGTGGCAGCATTGATCGGCGCACCGGCATTCGCATGGATTGCATTTCACAGGAGGGCTGTGAATGACTGAAATACGTGCTACAAACGTCAGTGTCATCGCGGACAATCTGCCCTTGCTTGAGAAGGCATCACTGACACTCAGACCGGGTGAACTGGTGGCGATGCTCGGGCCAAACGGCGCTGGAAAAACAACACTGTTGCGTGCCATTTTGGGTTTGACAAAGATGAACAAGGGAACCTCAACGCTAGGGGGCATCGAGATTGAGAAACTCTCTGCGATGCAAAGGGCAAAACAGGTTTCATACCTGCCCCAACGCCGCCCCCTGGCGTGGCCAAACACGGTGCGGGACGTGGTGGCCCTGGGTCGTTTTTCCCATGGTGTGGCTTTGGGCCGGTTGGGTGAGCAGGATGCCACGGCAGTCGAACAGGCAATTCATTCCTGCGACCTTGCCGGTTTGGCAGACCGTCACACCGACACGCTTTCAGGAGGCGAATTGGCACGGGTTCACGTGGCGCGGGCCATCGCTGCACAAGCTCCATTGTTAATCGCTGATGAACCGATTGCTGCGCTGGACCCAAGGCATCAATTAAGCATACTCGAGCTAATCCGGCAATATGTCGATAACGGTGGCGGAGCACTGTTGGTGTTGCACGAGATTGCGCTGGCGGTCCGATTCGCTGATCGCCTGGTCTGGATGAATGGTGGGCGGATTGTTGCCGATGGCTCGCCAATGGACACCTGTACCGAGCAACAACTGCGGGATGTGTACGCTGTGAACGCAACTGTCCGATCAGACAGTGACGGTTTTGACATACGAATCAATAACTCCTTATGACCGCGCGCGCGTTGATGATCCAGGGCACCGGCTCAGATGTTGGCAAATCGGTATTGGTTGCGGGGCTGTGTCGGGTTGCGCGGCTTCGAGGAATCAGAGTTGCGCCATTCAAGCCTCAAAATATGTCAAATAACGCGGCAGCGTGTGCTGACGGAGGAGAAATTGGGCGTGCACAGGCAATGCAGGCAAAAGCCTGTGGCCTGGACCCTGAAGTTGACTTCAATCCGGTTCTGTTGAAGCCACAAACTGACCGGACATCACAGGTCGTTGTCCATGGTCGGGCGCGATCAACGATGGAAGCCGCTCACTACATCAACAGCCGTGGTGATCTGATCACAGCTGTCCTGGAGAGCTTTGGGCGATTGGTGGAGTCCTATGACCTGGTGGTCATTGAGGGCGCCGGCAGCCCTTCCGAAATCAACCTTCGTGAACGTGACATCGCAAACATGGGGTTTGCCCGTGCCGCTGGCGTGCCGGTCTGCCTGGTGGGTGATATTGAGCGGGGAGGCGTCATTGCAAGCATTGTGGGTACACAGACCGTGCTTGACCCTGTCGACGCCGCGATGATCACTGGTTTCGCGGTCAATAAATTCAGAGGTGACCCCACACTATTCGACGATGGCATCAAGGCCATTGAGTCACGCACGGGTTGGCCCTGCTACGGAGTTGTTCCGTGGCTGAGTGCTTTATCCAGGCTTCCGGCTGAAGATGCGGTTTCGGTCAGCTATGAAAAACCGGCGGGCAAAAACCGAATTCTCATTGTTGCCCCGATGGTGTCGCGGATTGCCAATTTCGATGACGCCGACCCGCTGCGGCTTGAACCTGGGGTGGATTTCAGATTCATTCCTCCCGGACAGGCCTTACCACGTGATGCGGACCTGATCGTGTTGTTTGGCACCAAAGCCACACTGGGTGACCTGGCTTTTCTGCGTGATCAGGGCTGGGACCATGACATCATTTCGCACGCACGCGGAGGCGGAAGGGTGTTGGGTATTTGCGGCGGCTATCAAATGCTCGGTAAGCGAATCGTCGATGAAGCGGGTGTAGATGAAAGGGCCGGACAAGCGCAGGGGCTGGGGTTGCTGGATATTGAAACTCACATGTCGGGTGCCAAAACCGTGCGCCCGGTAAGCGGAACCTGCGCCTTGAACGGTGATCAAGTCAGCGGGTACGAAATTCATGTAGGGGAATCACTTGGTCCTGATCGTGAGCGGCCGATGCTCATGATCGATGGCCGGCCAGAAGGGGCAAGTAGCGAAAACGGGTTGATCATGGGTTGTTACGTACATGGCTTGCTAAACAGTGATGACTATCGCAGAAGCTTTTTGAAGCGGTTGGGGGCACGGGCGGACTCAGCGCTAAATTTCTCACACAGCGTTGAGTCAGCGCTTGATGAACTGGCTGCGGAACTCGAACGCGCACTCGATATCGACCGGATCTTCGAATCCGCCAGAACACCCGGTTGGGAGCCAAACTGTCATTGACCGCGCCAATGCTCATGCTGGCAGCACTCCTCATCGAGGGTGTTTTTGGCTGGCCTGACTGGCTGCATCGCTTGATACGCCACCCGGTGGTGTGGATGGGTGCGCTGATATCAACCCTGGACCGCGCATTAAACCGTGTCATTTTTGGTGACAGCTTACGCCTCGTATTGGGAGGCGTGACAACCGTCATCGTTGTGTCAGTTTCAATCTTTATTGCCCTGCTTGTTACGCTGGTTTTGCCGGAGAATTTATTGGGGTATGCCTGCGAGGCGGTGATTGCTTCCAGCCTGATAGCGGCGCGCAGCCTGTATGGGCATGTCGCAGCCGTGGGGACTGCTTTAGCAGAAGAAAACCTGGATGGGGCTCGCTCTGCAATCAGCCATATTGTTGGCCGTGATCCGGCCCATCTCGATTCACCCGCCATTGCAGGAGCCAGCCTGGAGAGCCTGGCGGAAAACGCGTCCGACGGGGTAATTGCGCCTTTGTTCTGGGGTGCAATCTTTGGGCCTGGTTGAAGTTTGCATCACAGGGTATCTACATGCGGCGTTTTGGTTGGAGTGAGCAATATCTCAGAATGGGGCTACCACCATCAGACGAAGCACTGAACCGTCTGGAGGCTGCGCTGAAACGGATCAGCCCTTGAGGCGCAATGGTAATCCCGCAGCAATGAGTTCAACACACTCACATGTAGCAGCAATCTGTTGATTCAAACGGCCCTGTGCATCTCTGAATCGACGCCCCAAAGCTGAATCCGGTACAATTCCCATCCCGACCTCATTGGATACCAGGATCAGCGGTCCGGTGGCCCGCGCTACCGTTTCACATAGGCGCTGCACTTCCTTTTCAACGTCCATTTCAGCCATCATGATGTTTGATAGCCACATCGTCAGGCAATCGACCAACACCGATCGTTGACCCTTACAGGCCCGTTCAATGGCTGAATGTAATCCGATGGGCGCCTCTATAGTCTGCCAGCTATCATCTCGGTCGGCTTGATGGCGTGTAATTCTATCTGCCATTTCTCCATCCAGCCCTTCGGCAGTGGCTATGTAGATTCGTTGCAAGCTAACGGCTTCGGCAATCATTTGCGCATGGCGGCTTTTTCCGGAACGCGCGCCACCCAAGATCAGTGTGGTGGAATATTTACTATGCATATGGATCCGTTTCCATCTTTAAAAATAGACCATACCGGTAATACCATAAACCCTGGGTTCACCCAATTGATAGTAAGCCTCTGTTTCATAAAGTTTGCGAGGGTCATTTCCAAATCCACCAAAACCACGGGTCTGAACATCTTTGTCTGTCAGGTTTCGACCCCATACAGCGAGACTCCAGCGCTCGGTTTCATAGGCCAGGCGCAAATTCAAAAGGGTGTATCCACCCAACTTCTCATTGTGGTTGGCAGAGGCGTAGGCCTCGCTCTTGCCCTCGATATCAACCTGCGCGAACCAGTTTTGGAAAAAAAAGAATTGCGCACCGATTGAGTACTGGGTCTCCGGCGCATGGGCCTGCGCGCGGCCGCTCATATCATACGGAAGTCCATTCTCAAGATCGGCATCCGTGTGTGAATAGCTCAGGTAGTCTTTGTATTTTGTGTCCAGCAAACCCAGGCTACCAAACAGCTTGATATTGTCTGAAACTTGCCAGTTACCTTCAATTTCCAATCCCTTGTTGGTACCGCCGGCAGCATTCTGCAGACTGTCAACGAAGTTGCAGGGGCAGGCGGAGCTTGCCGGGTCCATCGGTATCACAATCGATTGCTTGACCTGCATATCATCCCGGTTCTGGTAGAACAGGGCGGCACTCAGCGTCAGTGTGTCTTCCAGCCAACTGCCCTTCAGACCCAGTTCGTAATTCCACATGGTTTCGGAGCCAAATACCAGGTTCTCAGGTGGTATGAAAATACCGTCCTGTTCGAGATCAGGAATTTTGCTGGCCAGCGCGGAGTTGTAACCGCCGGCTTTGTATCCACGTGATACCAGTCCATAGAGCAGGGTGCCGGATTCGGCGTGGTATTCCAGGGCCGCCTTCCCACCCCAGAAACTATCGTCATCCGAGGAGCGGCTGTCACCTTCGACATTGTCATCATAATTCCAGTCCCGGGTTTCGTAACGCAGCCCGGCCACGAATGTCCACGCCTTGGTCAATGGCAGGTCCATCTGTACGTAAGCGGCCAGGTTTTCAGTGTCGTAGTGACTATCAAAGTCGCCAGAATTATAGGTGTATTCACGCAGTAATGACTGGTCCTGGTCACGGTAATAGATACCGGCCACCCAGGCCGCCTCGTCGGCACTATTGTCGGAAACCAGCCGGATGTCGATGGTGGTGTTGCGGTTATTGCGAATGTAATTATCCGTCGATGAGTACCACCAGTCGAAGCCCCAGATGTCGGAGTCACAGTCGGTATCGTCGCATATTCCCGTGTGGCTCCAATCTTCATCGTAGCCATATTCAGTGTCCGCATCGACATGACTCAGCAACGCCTCAAGTGCCAGTGAGTCGGTGGCCTGCCAGGTCGCACCCAATGCTGCTGCCAGGCTTTCCAGCCGGTCATGACCGGGCTCATCCGAGTAGGTTTCACGGGTATTATCCAGTGAAAAGGCGTCATAACCGTTGTTTACATCACTGTATAACAGGGTGAAATCGAGTGAAAAATCATCATTGACCTGCCAGTTGAATTTTCCACGTGCAGTGAACTCACTGATGTCGTTGCTTGTGTGATCGAGGAATATATTGTCAATATAACCATCGTTTTTATTGCTTTGCACGGCCAGACGGAAGCCGGTATTTTGTGACAGCGGGCCACCCACAGCAGCTGTGGCAGTGAGGCGGTCATAGTCACCGACTGTCAAATCAGCACGCCCATTCAATTCGTCACCCGGACCATTCGATACCATGTTGATTAATCCGGCCAGGGCGTTGGCGCCGAACAGGGTTCCTTGTGGTCCGCGCAGAATTTCGACCTGCTGGATATCCAGTGTGCTGGCTGCACCACCAATGCCGGTGAAATCCATGCCATCAATGATTAGGCCCACCGAGGGATTGATCGGCTCCACGAACTGGCTGCGTTCACCGATGCCACGAATTTGAACAAAGCGCCCACGTGATGCGCCCGATGACAAATCCACATTCGGGGCCAGGTTCAGCAACTGCTCCAGATGCACAGCACCTCGTCGGTCAATGGCCTGCTGATCAAAAACGGTGATACTGGTGGGGAGTTCCAAAACAGATACATGGCGGTATTCAGCCGTCACTATGACCTCTTCGAGAAGTGAGTCATCAGCCCATGTGAATGGAACAAACGCAACAACGCCCAGGCTGGCAAGTGCGATGGTAAAAGTTTTCATCGGAACTCCGGTCTGTTGTTCATCCGGAGTCTGGTGGGGAGGAGTTTTAAAAATGCCCATCCCTACACCGGTACTAACCGGATCAGGTTCAAAGGGTTCGCTAAAAGCGTCTCAGGACCGGCAGGCATCAAGCCACCGGGCCACCCCAGGTCTGAAAGGGATTGTACAGGAAAGGTAGAGCGGGTGTTAATCGCTAACTTCTTGCTTAGCGAACCTCTGATCTATTCATGAACTCGTATCTTGCATCCAAAATGTCCCGCTTCGGCGTTGCAAATCTCGCCAATAGCCAGCTATTACCTTCGATTCGCGCCTTGAATCTGAACATTTTGAATTGCAATCTACTTCGCCCAGAATAAATCAGAGGTTCCTTAGGGTAAAACAATACTGTTATCGACTTTGACTTCCTGCATCACCACATAGGTATGGGTTTCCCTCAGGTTGGGAATGGCAGCCAACTGGTGTCCGAGAAAATCGCGATAGGCCTGCATGTCCGAAGCGCGCGCCTTGATCAGGTAATCAAAACCACCGGAAACCATGTGGCATTCCTGAACCTGCTCGAGACGTCTTACGGCTTTGTTGAATTCCTTCAGGTCCTCACTCGCCGTGCTGTGCAATGTGACCTGGATAAAAGCCAGTAAACCGGCGTTCAGTTTGTAGGGGTTCAGAATACCCACATATCTATCGATATAGCCTTCACGCTCCAGTCGCTTGACGCGTTCAAGACAGGGTGGCGGACTGAGGTGTACCTGCTCAGCCAGGTCCACATTGGTGATCCTGCCGTTTTTTTGCAGGATTTCGAGTATCCGGTAATCAGTCCGATCCAGTGCTTTGTCTTTCTTGCTCATAATAAATCACAACCTTTTTGATCTTTAGCCTAATTATATTAGGTTTAAATAAAATAAAACGAGAATAATATTACGCATTTTCGGCGAAAATATTCTTATCAGTAACCGTATTTTCTGCCGGGAACCGCCATGTCCAGCCATCAAGCCCTTAGCACCCTGCGTACACAAATTCGCCAACAGGACCACGCTGATGAAGCCACCTGCGTGGAGCAGTTACTGCAGGAATCCCCGCTCAGTGAGCCGCAACGAAAACGCATCGTTTCCAGGGGCCGGATGCTGGTGGCCGGTTGCCGCGAGGACAGCGACCAGGCGGGCATGCTGGATCTGTTTATGCAGCAATACAGCCTGTCGAGCAAAGAGGGCGTGGCCATGATGTGCCTGGCGGAATCACTACTCAGGGTGCCAGACGCCGAGACGGCCGACGACCTGATTGCGGAAAAGATCCTGTCCGGTGCCTGGTCCGAGCACCGCGGGCAATCTGACAGCCTGTTCGTCAATGCGTCCACCTGGGGCCTCATGCTGACGGGCCGCGTTGTGACGCTTGAGTCTGAAATTACCGAAGGTACGGAAACCTGGCTGAAAAAACTGGTCAACCGAATGGGCGAACCGGTGGTCCGCGCCGCCGTTCGTCAGGCCATGAAGATCATGGGCCAACAATACGTGCTGGGGCGCAGTATTGAAGAAGCCCTGGAGCGCGGACGAAAAGAAAACACCGAAGGCACGCGATTTTCATTCGACATGCTGGGTGAGGGAGCCCGCACCATGAAGGATGCCGATCGCTATTTCGATGCGTACATGCAAGGGATTGCCGAAATAGGCCAGCGGGAAACCCAAGACAATGCCATCGAGGCCAATGGCATCTCGGTCAAGTTTTCGGCTCTGCATCCGCGTTACCAGTACGTGCAGGAACCGCGCGTGATGCAAGAGATGTTACCGCGCATCCGCAAGCTGGCCCTGGAGGCCAGCAAATACGGGCTCGGTTTCACGATAGACGCCGAAGAGGCCGACCGTCTCGACATCTCACTGGACATTTTCGAGTCTCTGGCACGCGATCCGGAACTGATGGGATGGGATGGACTCGGCTTCGTGCTGCAGGCCTACGGCAAGCGTGCCCCATGGGTTGCAAAATGGCTGGTCGAACTGGGTCGCGATACGGGCCGCAAGCTGATCGTACGACTGGTCAAAGGGGCATACTGGGACAGCGAGATCAAGTTCGCGCAAGAGGAAGGCTACCGGGATTACCCGGTTTTCACGCGCAAAGCCAATACGGATCTGTGTTACCAGGTGTGTGCCGCGAAGTTGCTCGAAGCGCAGGACGTCATATATCCCCAGTTTGCCACCCACAACGCCCATACTGCTGCGCTGGTGCAGGAACTGGGTCACGGAAAGCAATTTGAATTTCAGCGCCTGCATGGCATGGGTGATCTGTTGTTTATGCAGATGTTCAAGAAGGCCGGAAGTTCCGTAGCGCCCATACGTGTTTATGCCCCGGTTGGCGCCCATGAAGACCTCCTTCCTTACCTGGTGCGCAGGCTTTTGGAAAATGGCTCGAACAGCTCTTTTGTCAATCGCTTTCTGGATCAGAATGTGCCTCTGGCCCAGGTGGTTACCGATGTTCAGGCCGAGGTGGAATCCAGTCCGACGCACCGTCACGCCAACATCCCGTTACCCGAAGACATTCTGCGCGCCGCCGGTGACAATCGTGCGGATACCCACGGCATCGATCTGTCGAATGCGAACGCCGCCAGGCAACTGCTGAGCTCAGTTGATGCCCTGGCCGGGCAGTCCTGGCACACCGGCCCGATCATCAACGGTGAAGTAAACCGTGAAGACGGCGAAGAGGTGATCTGCCCGACAGATACCCGAAGGATTATCGGAACCTGCCGCAAGGCCACTGCCGGCGAAGTCAGTAAAGCCCTGGAACTGGCTGCGGAAGCTCAGCCCGCCTGGGATGAGTTGGGTGGGGAGGCTCGGGCCGAGATTCTGGAGCGCGCCGCAGATATCATGCAGTCCCGGATGCATGACTTGGTCGGTTTGATCGCTTACGAGGCCGGCCGGACGCTCAACGACGGTGTTTCCGAAGTTCGCGAAGCGGTTGATTTCCTGCGCTACTATGCCCAGCAAGCCCGTAAGCGGTTCACCGCCCCAAAAACAGTTGCCGGCCCGCTGGGCGAACATAGCCAGCTAAGCTTGCATGGCCGCGGGGTTTTCTTTTGTATCAGCCCATGGAACTTCCCCCTGGCCATTTTCACCGGACAGGTGGCTGCAGCCCTGGCAGCGGGCAATTCGGTCCTGGCCAAACCCGCTGACCCCACCCCGCTCATTGCGGCGGAAAGTATCAGCATCCTGCACGAAGCAGGCGTGCCGGGCCAGGTACTGCATTTCATACCCGGTCGCGGCAGCATGTTGGGGCAGATCATCAACACCGACCCCCGCATCAAGGGTGTTGCCTTCACCGGTTCCACGGAAGTTGCTTTCGGCATTCAAAGGACCCTGGTGGAACGAGGCAGCGAGGTACCGGCGTTTATTGCCGAGACTGGTGGACAGAACTCCATGATTGTGGATTCCACTTCACTACCCGAACAGGTGGTGGACGATGCCATTCGTTCCGCATTTCTCAGCGCGGGTCAGCGTTGTTCCGCCCTGCGGGTGATGTATGTGCAGGACGACATAGCCGACCGCATCATCGCAATGCTCAAGGGCGCCATGGCGGAGCTGACTATCGGCGAACCGTGGCAACTCCCCACTGATGTCGGCCCGGTCATCGATGAAGGTTCGCGTCAGGAGCTGTTACAGCACATTGAAAACATGAAAAGCGAGGCGGTGCTGCACTATGCCTGTGAAGTACCAAAGGAATTTGACCACGGTACTTTCGTGGGCCCACATCTGATCGAACTGCGCACGGTAAATCAGCTGCCCGGAGAAATTTTTGGTCCGGTGCTGCACGTGATTCGTTTCAACAAGGCTGAGTTCCACAAGGTGATCGAGGAAATCAACGGTACGGGCTTTGGCCTGACCCTGGGTGTTCACAGCCGGATTGAAAGCTTCGCCAACGATATCGTTCGCCACACGCGCGTTGGCAATAATTACATCAATCGCAACATGGTCGGCGCTGTTGTGGGTGTGAATCCTTTCGGCGGGCAAGGCCTTTCCGGCACCGGCCCGAAAGCGGGCGGGCCCAATTACATGACTCGCTTTGCCAGCGAGCACATGAAACTGCTGGAACCCCCGACTGAAGAGGATTCCCCTTACGACGCGGCCGGGGCGGAGTCGATTATAGGCGGCAAGTCTTGCGCGAAAGTGAACGCAGAGCAGATGACCAGGGCCATGGATATGGCGAGCAAAAACCAGTTGGGCTGGGATCTGGCCGGCGGTGATCGGCGGGCGTGGCTGCTGGACAAGGCCGCCATGTTGCTCGAATCGAGCCTGCCCGGACAAAAGTCAGCAGCCGCCGTGCTGCATTATTACGCTGACCAGGCGCGCCAGAAGTGCGAGGCGCCAACCGTATTACCCGGGCCGACCGGCGAATCCAACGAATTGAGCCTGCATGGCCGTGGCGTGTTCTTCTGCGCAGCAGCAGACGGCACGCCCGTCCACGCCTTTGTGCAGCAAGTCGCCGCAGCCCTGGCCGCTGGTAATGCCGTGCTGGCCTGCCCCGCCGCAGACCAGGCTCAGCTTTCCGGGAAAGTAGTTCAAGCCTTGCTGGATGCCGGAATACCGGTTGAGATCCTCCACTTTGTAAACGACCCGCAAGTACGAAAGCTTGCGACGGCGGATCTTCGAACCGCCGGTATCGCCTGGAGCGGGCCCCTGGACGAGGCCCTGGCCATGCTATTGGAAATCTCGGAGCGGGGTGGCGCAATCGTGCCCATGGTGGTCGAGCCTGGCGGCCCCAACTATTTGCTGCGTTTCGTGGTGGAAAAAACCAAGACTGTCAACATCGTGGCAACCGGCGGCAATGCCTTGTTGCTGAATCTGGATGAGCAGGACGCCGCGTGACCCTTAAGGTTTCAATGACGTCCTGCAGGACTTGAACCTGCAACTATTCCTGTTATCTATGCAAGGATCTTATTTGTACCAGGGGTACACGTAACCATTTTTCATCTTTGATCATTTTAAACTCAGGGTTAACATGAGACCCTGTTAAGGGTTCAAAATATTTGGATAAATCTGAAACAGGAAAATCAGCAGGCAAAATGACGTAAAACTGAACACCCTCGGGTCATCAGGGGTTTCATGCGGTAATTTATCATCACAGCGAACATCACTCTCTTGAATTCGACTGCATATTGAACAAAAAGTGGATCAATACTTATAAATCCGCATGGCATACGCGCCCTAAGTCTTTATGCTGAAGTCTCCTCTTCTCAGGAATTGGCGGACCTCGGCACAAAACCCACCGTGTAACCAAACGGCCTGCCAATCTTGTTCAGCGTTTCCAGCGTGGGGTTGCCTTCGTTGCGCTCGATTTCGGCCAGGATGCGCGTGGACACGCCCACGATCCGCTCTGCGTAGTTCTTCTGGGTCAGCCCTGAGATCTTACGCATTCGACGGACTGCCTCTCCCAGGCTGAGTTCGTTGTTTTCAATGGCAGCTACAAGATCGCGTTTCGCCGAAACGGTATCCTTCTGTTTTCGAGTCGCCATGTTGTCTCCTACAGGTTCAGCAATTGCTGACAATGGTTTTCGATGGATCGCGATCTTTGCTCAATGATGTCATCATCTACCCCGCAAGCACTCATCAGATTGGCCAGCGGTTGTAAGCGAGGTCCAAAATCGCGAAGGTCTGCCCTCAACTGGGATTCGTGCTCAGGAAAATGGCTGACGACATACTTCCATTGCGGATCGCCGGCAATTTCGCGCTCTGCAGACCATCGGCAAACGCGTGCGATGCCTTCCGGGTCCAGGTACATGGGCGCGAAGTCAAACAAGGGCGAGAGTTCAACACGCCCGTCATCGGAGCGAAGCAGAGCCGAATTGCGGCCATGGTTGTCCTTGTTTCCCATCATCACGTTCAAAACATCCCGCTTGATGTACTCCAGCAGTTCGTCGTAAGGCCTGCTGCAATGCTTGAGGATCACCGCGCACAGGGTTTCCTGGGACGTCCGCGCTCCGTACTCCGCCACACCCGCCGCGGAATAGAGACTTTCCATGCCATAACGCAGGACTTCGCCGTCGCTCACGTGCCGATCAAAGCGAGCAATGAAAAGGCTGTCATCGATCCACTCCAACTCGGCGTGTACTCGCAGCCCAAGCTGTAATGCAACTTGCATGTAAACCGCTTCGTTGCGCAGCACTTTTCGATCGGCCTCCCGGTCTCCGCGTGGCCGCTTCACCAACCAGTGTGAGTGTACCTGCGAATCATCCAGGCGGCCTTCGGCGTGCCAATGGCCCTCGTGGTCCCGGGCGAGCAACAACTTCGGCGCCACGCCCTGCACATCGGAAGCGCCGGCGGCATAGATGCCGTGTTGGAAGGCATACTCCGCAAAGTGTTCACCACGTCCTACCACCTGGCCACGAGAAAATCCGGGATGATCACGCATGGCCACAAGCTCACCACCGGCTGTAGGCACCAGGATGGTCGAATCTCGTGCCGCAGCCGCCTCAGCAACGCGAATGTTGCCCGGCGGGAATGCCGTACCATTCAACAGGAGTGGCCAGTCAGACGACGCGCTGTCGGGCAGATCCAACTGCTTCAACCATTGCTGCCGACCATAGCCGCTGGGCAGCAGGTCGAGTGCGAAAGGCGGCCAGTGGCGCAGGACATGCAGTTGGAAGTCTGTCGGATAACGGCAACTCAAGCCTGAGCGCGCGGCGTTTTCCGGGCCTGCGTATTCGGCTGCATACTCAAGTACGTACTCAAAACGGCATGCACCAGCGAGCCCTGGTGTCTCATCATCAGAGCTCAGCTGAGCGGCCTTTTGCCAGCGGCCGTCACGAAAGACTTCAAGGGTTGCCAACAAAGTCATGTGCCCATATAACCACTATAGTGGTTAGTATATAGCATAAATTGCTAAATATAACCACTATAATGGTTATTTATTGTTCGGACATATCCGTAAGAAAGCCCTTGCACGGGATCGATGCCCAAAAACTACTATTTCACGCACATTCCCGAAAGGTAATCCATAACACCAGCGGTTATCGAGATACCGGAATATCGCCTATGCACGCGGAAAAAGGTGTAAACCATGCAACCGTATGCAACCAATGAAAAATGGTGGCCCCGTAGGATTTGATATTTGTCTTTGTCGAGATACATCTTTCTCCAAATAGACCACCCGTTCACTCTAGATAAACTGCCACAAATGGCATATTAAATACATCAATATGCTATAAGAGATAATTAATGGCAGCTTATGATATTTATATTAATTGCTTTAATATGTCATATATGGCATCTTAAATGCGTATTATATACTTAATCTGTCATAAATGGCGTATTATGAAAAATATTTCATCCGATGATGCCTTGTTAAAGGAGCTGGGGGACCGCCTTCAGAGAAATCGTCTTAACAGAAACATGACACAGGCTGCGCTGGCAAAAGAGGCAGGCATATCTGAGCGAACGATCATCCGAATTGAGCAAGGTCACTCGACACAATTGTCCAGTCTCATTCGTCTGCTGCGAAGTCTTGGCTTGTTGGAAAATATGGACGCGTTGGTACCAAAGCCTGCCATCAGTCCCATACAGCAAATGAAGGTGCAGAGCAAAAGCCGGCAGCGTGCTTCGTCTTCAAAGACTGAAAAAGCAAGTGAACCTTGGTCATGGGGAGACGACGAATGATCGCTGCCCGGGTCATGTTGTGGGGCAAGACAATTGGCGCAGTCAGTTGGGACAAAAGTGCGGGTCTTGGCCATTTCGAATACGACCCGGCATTCATAGGAAGTGGCATTGAAGTTGCACCACTAAAAATGCCTCTATCAGACAGAATATATACATTCCCTGCTTTGCCACCCGAGTCATTTTACGGATTGCCGGGCTTGCTGGCAGACTCGTTACCGGATGATTTTGGCCATGCCTTAATCGATGCCTGGCTTGTGACAGAAGGACGAAGGCCTGGGAGTTTTAATCCAGTGGAGCGGCTTCGCTATACAGGTAAGCGAGGAATGGGAGCGCTTGAATATGCACCCGCCAAAGGACCAGCGAAGCGAAAATCAGAACCAGTCGATGTTGATGCCCTGGTTAAGCTGGCTGGTGAGATCTTGACGAAACGCAATCAACTAAAGGGTTCATTTACAACAAAAGAGCGTGAGAAAACATTAAAGGAAATCTTACAGATAGGAACATCGGCGGGTGGTGCACGCGCTAAAGCAATTATTGCCTGGAATCGAAAAACCAACGAAGTGCGTTCGGGCCAGGTCAAATCAGATAAGGGTTTTACCTACTGGATTCTGAAATTTGATGGCGTCTCAGGCAATAAAGACAAGGAGCTTGAAGACCCGGCAGGATACGGCCAGATCGAATTTGCCTACTACAACATGGCAAAAGAAGCAGGCATAGAAATGATGGAAAGCCGCCTTCTGAAAGAGGATGGCAGAAGCCATTTTATGACAAAACGTTTTGACCGATCTGACAGCAGCCAGAAACTGCATATGCAATCATTCGGTGCGATGGAGCATTACGACTTCAAGAAAGCTGGTGCGTATTCGTATGAGCAAGCGTTTCAAACCATGCGCAAACTTGGCATGCCGACAGATGTTATTGAAGAGCAATTTCGCAGGATGGCATTCAATATTATTGCTCGCAATCAAGATGATCACGTAAAGAATATTGCGTTTTTGATGAATAAATCAGGTGAGTGGTCTTTGTCACCCGCATTTGATCTCACCTACAGTTATAACCCCAGCGGCGCCTGGACCGGTACGCACCAGATGTCCATGAACGGAAAACGCAACGGATTTAATCATGATGACTTTATTTCTTGTGCCAGACTGATCTCACTGCAACGCGGCCGAGCCGATGAGATATTGGAGCAAGTCAAGCTTGCGGTTTTGCAATGGCCAAAATTCGCAAATGAGGCCGAAATCGATAAAGAGCTTAGCGCAAAAATTAAGGCGGTCCATCGCACTGACATATTGAACTGATTTCACATGTTATACATGAAATCCCTTACTAGTTTAGTTAAAACAAAGAGATAAAAATGGTGGGCCCTGGAGGACTTGAACCTCCGACCAATCGATTATGAGTCGAGTGCTCTAACCAGCTGAGCTAAGGGCCCTTTGACTTGATCTTTTCCGCCATTGCGGCGTTACTCTCATTCACTGCGCTGCTCATGTGCTGACGCACGCTCCGTGCAGCCCGATACTTTTGAGGTGCGAATTGTACCTGAGGAGCCTTACCGGGTACACAATTTCAACTGACCTTTTTACCTTTAGACAATAACGGCTTGACTTGCTCGTTGATTTTTTCACCTTGCGCTCTT
>PVMS01145727.1_pt1 | contig 16894 bp, 20 predicted proteins | sample 1853461 | NCBI WGS metagenome assembly PVMS01 (sample SAMN08582032, study PRJNA380276) | Marine sediment metagenome, whole genome shotgun sequencing project. | isolation source: ocean sediment barecode stripped | collected 2017 | reverse complement strand
CTTTGCGACAAGCTGGCGACAAAGGTTCCGAAAACAAACCTGAACAAGATCAGGATTTTAGGGGTGGGCCCTCCAGGACTCGAACCTGGAAGAAGGGGAAGAAACCGTAGCCATCTCGGGTACTTGATGGGACGCTGTAGCGCTTGGCGACAACGTGAGTGGAAAATCGACGGCAGCGGTGGTCATTTGCCGCTCGACAAGCCGTTGAACCGGACGTGGAATCGCGCAGTTCAAATGACCGCGCACCGTTCTGGCATCAACCCCTGTTCAATACCCGATAGGCCCCGGTTCTCAACGGCGATTGCTGCCGCAGGCGACTGCATCTGGTCGCGCGGGTGCGGAAGCCCACCGCGGATCGCGGGGTCGAGTGTGGGGTCACCAGCGGGCAGCCGACGCTCATGATGAACCCGACCGGCGCTTCGTCGCAATGCGGCTCCCGTCGAGCGGAGCCGGGACTCGTCATGTCGGTTCGCGCGTTCGTCGTTTGCGCCACGCTGTTGCTCGGGCTGGCGGCGACCCCCGCCGCGGCGCAAACCACGATCTACGTCGATGGCAGTAGCAGCTGCCCTGGCAACGGCACCGCGGGCATGCCCTTTTGCACGATTCAGGCGGCGATCACTGCGGCTGGCCCCGCAGTCACGATCCTGATCGCGAACGGAACCTATCAAGAGACGCTCCTCTTCGATCTACACGGCTCACTCTACTCGGGTCGGGACCCTTCCGCCGCGCTCGGCTGCAGCTCCTCGGGCCACGTCGTCGGCTGTTCTGCCGGATAGATCCGCAGCTCCTGGCCCCTGGCAGTGAGCAGCTCCTCTTCCTCGCACTCGAGCGCCGCGGCCGCCGCCATCAGCCCCGAGCGGGTGACGCCGTTGATGCCGGGTGCCAGTGTGCTGGCGCCGCACTGGAAGAGTCCGGGGAGCGGCGCGCGCACCGGGAAGCTGAATGGGCCCAGGTTGCGGAGCGTCTTCTCGGTCCCGTAGATGCCGCCCTCGGTCGCGTTCAGGAAACTCTGGTTCGTGAGCGGCGTCCCGACCGCGCGGAACACCACGCGCTCGCGAAAACCCGGCACGAAGCGCTCGATCGCCGCGAGCACGAGATCGGCGAGCCGCTCCTTCAACGCGTGATAGTCGGGTGGGCGGCCCCCGGCCGGCGACCCGCTCCACTTCGCGAAGGCGTGGGCCGAGGAGAGCGCCATGGCCTCCACCGTGTGTAGCCGGTCGGCCCGGAGCGAAGGGTCCTTCAGCGTGGTGACATTGAAGAAGAGCCCCGGAATCTCCTCGACGCCGGAAAGGTCGTCCTGCTCCGCCAGTCGGTAGACTGCATCGATGTCGGTGGTTCGGCTGTACCAGACGTTGCCGGAATCGAGTCGCGCGGCGCGCAGATCCATGTCGACCGCCAGGAAGCAGCTGGCGTCGACAGCGAGTAGCGCATTCGCTGCATGCGACGGCGCAGCCGCATCGGCACGTGCTCCGGCCCGACGAGCCGCCCCCAGGTGACGCCTGGATCCGTATTCGTGACGACGTGCGGCGCACTCGCGCAACGCCCGTCGGCGAGCTCGACGCCCGTGGCACGACCGGCCTCTACCAGGATGCGTTTCACCTCCGCACCCAGTACCACCTCGCCTCCGTGGCTCTTGATCTGCTCCACCAGCGCATCGGGGATCACGTGGCCTCCGCCGCGCGGATAGCAGCCGCCATCGAAGTAGTAGCCCTGGAGGCCCGCGTGGAGCGCGGCCGGCGCGCGGGCTGGAGCCATTGCGTGGTCGCCGGCCTGGATCGAGAGGATGCCTCGCAGCAGTGGATCGCGAGTGAAGCGGTCGAGGAACCGTGTGAGCGGCAGCAACCCGTAGCGGAGCACCGTTCGCATGCGCAGGGGCTGGAGCACGGCGTCGCTCAGGCGACTCGGCGTCCGCGCCCATTCGAGCTCGTTGGACATGCGCGTGACCGTGGCCATGTACGCGTCGATCCCGCCCGCCTCGGCCGGAAAGCGCTCCTTGAGGCGAGCGGCGAAGTGATCGCGGCCCTTGGGAATGTCGAAACGTTCGTCGCCGATGAACGCGCGGTCGTAGCCGTCCGGGTCGAGCTCGAGGAAGACCAACGAGTTCGCGACTCCCAGACCCTCGTAGATACGCCTCAGGCGGCCACCCGGCCCGAGCTGGCCGATGTAGTGAATGCCCGGGCTGAATGAGAAGCCGTCGAGCGAGAAGGACTGGCTGTATCCCCCCGGCAAGGTGTGTCTCTCGAACACGCAGACGCGCTGCCCGGCACGGGCCATCGCGAGGGCGGCAGTCAGTCCGCCCGATCCGGAGCCAATCACGATCGCGTCGTAGTCGCTCATGGGGGGATCATGTCGGATCCGGTTGGGATCCTCGACCATCTGGCACGGGGAAGAGCTCGTCGGCAGCATGAACCCGACCGAACGCATCGCGATAGATCGCGTGGCGCCTCTCGAACTGCGTTGGCGACCGCAGGCCGGCGGCCGCGGCCAGGGAGGTGAGCCCGGCACGCAGCGTGACGACGTAGTTGAGCACTCGCCACTTCTTCTCGTCCACGACCAGCGCGCGCATGAGGCGGTCGTCCGTCGTGGCGACACCCACCGGGCAGGTGTTCGAGTGACAGCGCTGTGACTGGATGCAACCGACCGAGATCATCAGCCCCCGCGCGATCGCCACGGCGTCGGCGCCCAGCGCGAGCGCCAGCGCGATGCGATCCGAAGAGCTCAGCTTCCCCGACGCAATGATCCTCACCCGCTCGCGGACGCCGTGACGCCGCAGCGAGTCGTCGGCCTCCACGATCCCGGAGCACACGGGGAGGCCCATGCTGTCGGCCATCTCCTGATAGGTCGCACCCGAGCCGCCCTCTCCTCCGTCGACAGTGATCCAGTCGGGTCCATCCCCGCGCCGTGCCATGGCGGAGGAGAGTCCGTCGAGGAAGCCCGGGCCGCCGACCACGACCTTGATGCCGACCGGCTTGCCGCCCCGCTCGCGCATGGCGGCAACGTGATCGAGTGCTTCGTCCAAGCTCCGGAGCATCGGAAAGCGGTTCGGCGAGTCGATCGTCTGCCATGCGGGCACTCCCCGGATGGCCGCGATCTCGGGTGTCACCTTCGAGCCCTCCACGTGGCCGCCGCGGATCTTCGCGCCCTGGTGGAACTTGAGCTCGAAGCCGCGGACCTGCTCGACTTCGGCCTGCCGCGCGAAGCGGTCCCAGCTCCACTCCCCGGCGGCGTCGCGCACTCCGAACAGGCCTGGCCCGATCTGGAAGACGACGTCGCCGCCGCCCACCAGGTGGTGCACCGCCAAGCCCCCCTCGCCCGTGTTGATCCAGCTTCCGCCGGCCATGCCGAGGCCGTGGGCGTAGGCCTGGATGGCGTGGCTGCCCATCGCTCCATAGGACATCGCCGCCATACCGATGGGGCCGTGCAGGACCCACGGCGTCTCGAGCTCCGCTCCCAGCGTCAGGGCAAACTCGTCGGTCAGCGTCCACGGAGCGACCTCGACGTCGACCATGCGCTCCCGACGGCTGAAGAGCCCCTCTTCCTCGATCGTGTAGCGCCGGGTCGTGATGCACGGCTCCTGGCGCACCGCCATGTCCGTCATCAACGTCGGCAGCAACGCGTTGCGGACGTACCAGCCGGGCTCCTCGAAGTTGCGCTTCGAGCCGAAGGAGATCAGCGTCTTCATGTACTTTCCGGCGAACACGATCGACCGGTAGCCCTCGCGTGTGAAGGGCTTGCCCTCCGTGTCGCCGTCGAAGAGATACTGGCGGAACTCCGGGCCCACGTGCTCGAGCAGGTAGCGGAGGCGGCCGAGGATGGGGTAGTTGCGCAGCACCGCGTGCTGCTTCTGGCGTCGGTCGCTCACGTAGAGCACGGCGAGCAGCAGGGGCGGAATCAAGAACATGACCAGAAGCAGGGCGAAGATCGCAAGAATGACGATCTGGGCGATCGTTTCCAGTTGCATCGGCGTTCCCTCCCGCAGAGAATTGTAGACTCATGCCTGGCGAAAGAAACGAGTCGCCGCTCGGGGGCCCCGACGAGATCCGCACGCACAAGCGCGGAATCTGGCTGCTCAAGAATCCTGCCACCAACAAGGGGCTGGCCTTCACGCCCGAGGAGCGCAGCCGCCTCGGTCTGTGCGGGCTTCTTCCTCCGACGACCCAGACGATCGAGCAGCAGGTGGAGCTCGAGCTCGAGCACATCCGCGAGAAATCGTCGAACATCGAGAAGTACATCGGCCTCGCGAGCCTGCTCCACCGGAACGAGGTGCTCTTCTACCGCGTCCTGGTGGAACATCTCCATGAACTGATGCCGATCGTCTACACGCCAACGGTCGGCGAGGCCTGCCAGCGCTACAGCCACATCGTGCGCGACATGCGCGGAATCTGGCTGACGCCGGACGACGTCGACCGGATCCCAGATCGACTGCGCAACTATCCCTACCAGGACGTCCGACTCATCGTCGTCACCGACAACGAGAGGATCCTGGGGCTCGGCGATCAGGGTGCCGGCGGCATGGGCATACCCGTCGGGAAGCTCGCATTGTATGTGGCTGGCGCCGGCATCCACCCCTCGAAGGTCCTTCCGGTGAGCCTGGACGTGGGTACGAACAATGCGGAGCTTCTGGACGATCCACTCTACGTCGGACACCGGGAGCGCAGGATCACCGGACAGGCCTACGACGATTTCATCGAGGCCTTCGTCAAAGCTGTCGGCCACGTGTTTCCCCGCGCCGTCGTACAGTGGGAGGACTTCCACAAGCGCAACGCGTTCCGCATCCTCGACGGCTACCGCAGGCGGACCCCCTCCTTCAACGACGACATACAGGGTACGGCGGCCGTAGCGGTGGCCGGCGTGCTGGCGGCGCTCCGCATCACTGGGCAGGCGATCGGCGACCAGCGCGTGCTCTTCATGGGCGCGGGGGAGGCCTGTGCCGGCATCGCCCACCTGCTGGAGGCCGTGATGCGCGAGGCGGGTGTGTCGGCGGACCGGATCCTCGCGTCGCGCTGGCTGTTCGATCGCAAGGGCCTACTTCGCGACGGCCGCGAGATCGGCGACCCTCACAAGCGCGAGCTCGCGGCAAGCCGGGAAACGCTCGCCGCGCATGGGCTCGAGGGGCTCGCGGACCCGACGCCCGAGGAGGTGATCCGCCGGGTGAAGCCGACGGTCTTGATCGGTGCCACGGCGTCGCCCGGCAGCTTTCGGCGGACGATGATCGAAGAGATGGCGCGGCACGTGGAGCGGCCCATCGTGATGCCGCTGTCGAATCCCACGAGCAAGGCGGAGTGCTCGGCCGAGGAGGCCATCGCCTGGAGCGGGGGCCGAGCCCTCGTGGCGACCGGCAGTCCGTTCGCAGACGTGGATCACGCGGGTACGCGTCACGTGATCGGTCAGGCAAACAACGTATTCGTCTTTCCGGGCGTCGGTCTGGGGGCGGTGCTATCCGAGGTCCGCGAGATCGACGAAGCGATCTTCCTCGTAGCGGCGCACACTCTCGCAGAGTGCGTGAGCGCCGGTCGGCTGAACGGGGGGGCGCTCTTCCCGGACCAGTCCGAGCTGCGTGCGGTCAGCGCGCGCATCGCGGCCGCGATCGTGCGTTACGCGAGCCGGCACAACCTCGGTCGCCAGGTCGCCGAGGGGGAAGCCGAGCAGCTCGTAGAAGCCGCCACGTGGTTCCCGGACTACCTGCCGGTCGTGCCGGCCGGCTCGTAGCCGTTCACGGGCCGTCCTCGCGTGCGACGCGCTCGCTAGGCGAGCGCCGTCGTCCTGGTTTCGGCGCGAGACCCTGTCGGGCTCGTCAGCGGGTCCCACCCGGTGCGCGGCTCGCGCCTTGCTGCCCTAGAGTTCCACAAGAGCCACTGGTCCGGAGGCGGCCGAACAGAGGGGTTCTTCGCCTCTTGGTGCGGCATTCTGGGACCGGGCAGGCAGGAGGCATTCGAGATGGCACTCATCGGCGAACTGATGAAGACGGACCTGGTCACAGCGTCGGCCAACGAGACCGTTTCCCACGCGGCGTGGTCGATGACGAAGAACGGGGTCGGTGCCGTGCTGGTCCTCCAGGAGGGAGAGCTCCGCGGGATCCTCTCCGAGCGCGACGTCGTAGAGAGAGTCGTGGGAGAGGGCAAGGATCCGACCACGACGCAGGTCGGCGAGGTGGCGACAACCGACATCGTGACGGTCGACGTCGACACCCAGCTCCGGAGGTGCGCGCAGATCCTCCGCGCGGAGGGCTTCCGTCACCTGCCAGTCCTGCGCGACGGCCGACCGGAGGGGATCCTCTCGAGTCGCGACTTCTTCGAGTACATCGCGGAGGGTCTCGAACGCCTGGTCGAGAAGCTCCGCTACGAGGGCAGCCTCGCCGAGGGCGAGGACCCCTACGATCACATGGGCGGCTCCTACGGCCGGTGACCGGGCGCCGGAACGGCATCGATCTACACTCGACGTCCCACCCATGCCTGAGCGGGCCTCGCCGGGTCTGCTTGGCGTTCCTGCTGGCCCTGCTCGTCGTCGCCGCCTCGGGACGGCCCGTCGGGGCAGAGCCCCGCGAGCGCACGTTCCTCGACCGCCCGCGACTGCTGGACGACCCGCTGGGCTGGCGCTCGCGCCTCGAGCAGCTCGGCGTCGGCCTCCAACTCTTCTACAACCAGGTCCTCGCGTGGAAGCCTCCCGGTGGAGGTGCGAACCCGAGCGGCGTCTTCGGGCACAGTGCCAGCTACGACTTCTTAACCCGGGTGGACGTCGAGGAGCTGGCGGGCTGGCCGGGGCTCGATCTGCTCCTCCACGTGAAGGGACAGTACGAACGCAACTTGAACAAAGACGTGGGCGCACTCTCGAATCCCATCGACGACGCCGACTTCGACGAGCCGGTCTACGTTGATGAGCTCTGGCTCCAGCAGGAGTTCTTCGACGGCCGCGCGCGGCTGCGCGCGGGGTTCATGGAGCAGCAGACCGTCTTCGACCGCAACGCCTACGCGAACGCCGAGGATCGCCAGTTTCTCACCACCTTCCTGGACAACAATCCGCTGGTACCGCTTCCCAACGGCCTGGCTGCTGTGCTGCTGATCAAGCCCTTCGACCGCCTCGAGCTGGCAGTCGGCGCGGCCGACGCGGACAACGCTCCGCGCCGGGCGGGCTTCGACACAGCCTTCGACGGCATCGACAGCGTGACGGGTTACCTCGAGATCACGTACTGGGCCCGGCTTCCGGCTCCACGTGGCTCGTTGCCTGGGTCCTACCGCGTTGGGATGTTCCTCGACGCGCGGGACAGGGAGGTCTTCGGCCGCAGCGACCCGTCGGGCCTGCCCAGGAAGACGCGCGGGCACCTGGGCGCCTACCTGAGCGTCGATCAGGTCGCGTTCCGCGAGGGCGGCGAGGGGTCCCAGGGCCTCGGAGTCTTCGCGCGCTTCGGCTATGCAGATCCGGACGTGAACCGCATCGAGTGGTTCTGGTCCGTGGGCGGCCAGTACGAGGGGCCTCTCCCCTGTCGCGACCGCGACATCCTCGGCCTCGGCGTCTACCAGGCGATCGGCTCCAGCGCCTACCGCAGGGAGATCGATCCCGAATTCGAACGCGAGACCGGGCTCGAGCTCTACTATCGGATCGCGGTGCTCCCCTGGCTCACCGTGACTCCGGACTTCCAGTACGTGTTCGACCCGGGTGCCTCCGGCCTGGACGACACCGCGGTGCTCGCGCTGCGCTTCCGGGTGACCTTCTGATGCCGCGTCGATGGTCCGGTGCTGGCTGCGATACTCGCGCTCGCCTGCGGTGGGCCTGCGCAGCGGCGCTACGAGGACGAGCTCGAAGCCACTCCCGCGCCGGCAGTGCACGTGGTGCACGGTGAACGGCTGGTCGAGCTCATGCGCGGCCTGGAGCGCCTGCGCCGTGAGCGGCTGCCGAAGGAGATGAACGTCGAGGCCGAGCTCGAAGTGCGGAGCGAGCGCGTGGCGGAGGTGGCACTGGCGCTCGCGGCATCGGCTCGGAGGATCCCGGACTCAGCCGACGTGTCGGGACTCGACGTCGATGAGAGGCGCAGGTTCCGCGAGCTGACGGAAGAGCTAGGCGCGCGTTCAGAGCGCCTGGCGGAGCAGGCCCGACGACGCCCCGTCGGGAACCTGGAGGAGGCGGTCGCCTCGGTGGAGGAGACGTGCAACCTCTGTCACGTGCGCTTCCGCGTAGGAGGCCTGCACCGTGCCCGCTGAGCCCCGTGCGAGCACGCGAGGGCGCGTGCAGCAGATCGGACTCGTGGCCGGGCCGCTCCTCGCGCTCCTCGTCTTCGCAACGCTGCCGGACGCATATACGACAGCCGACGGCGAGCCGGCCAGCCTCGGTACGGCCGGCCGCGCCACCGCAGCGGTCGCAGTTTGGATGGCGACCTGGTGGCTCAGCGAGGCCATCTCGCTCTACGCCACCGCGCTGCTCCCGCTCGCTCTCTTCCCGCTGCTGGGAGCGGCGCCGATCCGCGCGACTGCGGCACCCTACGCCCACGAGCTGATCTTCCTTTTCATGGGCGGCTTCCTCCTCGCTCTGGCCATGCAGCGCTGGGGGCTCCACCGCCGGATCGCGCTCACCGCACTGCTCCTCTTCGGGGTTCGCCCCTCGCACATGGTTGGGGGCTTCATGGTGGTGACGGCCATGCTGAGCATGTGGGTCTCGAACACGGCTACCGCGATCATGATGCTGCCAGTGGCGGTCAGCGTGGTCGACCTCATCGCCCGCCAGTCCGGCCACCGCGGCGCCGAGGAGGCACTGGCTGCGCCCCATGCACCGCTGCACCCCTTCGGTCTGGCGCTCCTCCTCCGGATCGCCTGCGCGGCTTCGATCGGCGGCATCGGAACGCCCCCGAATCTCTTCGTCGTATCCTTCGCGCGCACTCACCTGGGTCAGGACATCCGCTTCGTGCGCTGGATGGGACTGGCGCTGCCGCTGGTGGCCGTCTTGCTGCCGGCGACCTGGTTCCTGCTGACACAGGTGCTCCACCCGGTGCGCCTGGAGCGCGTCGAGGGCGGCCGGGGCCTGGTGCGCTCGGCCGCTGCACGATCTCGGCCCCATGAACCCCGGCGAGCGGATCGTGCTCGCGACGTTCGGGATCGCCTGGCTGCTGGTGATCCCGATGCTCGCGGGATGAGTGGACAGGCTATGGTGCGCACGTGACGCGCGGAAGCGATCGCGGGCGAAGACGCGTCCTGATACTCGGTGCAGCGGGGCGCGACTTCCACAACTTCAACGTCGTCTACCGCGACGATGCGGCCCACGAAGTCGTGGCGTTCACTGCGCAGCAGATCCCCGGCATCGACGATCGGCGCTACCCCCCTGCCCTGGCGGGTCCGCTCTACCCCGAGGGCATCCCGATCGTCCCGGAGTCGGAACTCGAACAGCGCGTGCGCGACGACGCCATCGACGAGGTGGTGCTCGCCTACAGCGACCTCTCCCACGCCGCGGCCATGCACCTGGCCTCCCGGGCACTGGCCGCGGGCCCGGACTTCACGATCCTCGGCCCCGAGCGGACGATGCTCCGCAGCCGCAAGCCCACCATCGCGGTGTCTGCCGTGCGCACCGGCTGCGGCAAGTCACAGACGGCGCGCTGGCTCGCCCGGCGCCTGGCGGGTCGCGGGCTGCGGGTGGCCTCCATCCGCCACCCGATGCCCTACGGCGACCTCGAGCGTCAGCGCGTGCAGCGCTTCGCCACGCACGAAGACCTCGACGCCGCCGATTGCACCAACGAGGAGCGCGAGGAGTACGAGCCCTATCTCGAGGCGGGCGGCGTGATCTACGCAGGCATCGACTACGCCGCGCTCCTGGCGAGCGCGGAGCAGGAGGCCGATGTCGTCATCTGGGACGGGGGCAACAACGACTTCCCGTTCCTGCGGCCCGACCTGCACATCGTCCTGGTCGACGCGCTACGACCGGACCAGGTGACGACCCACCACCCTGGGGAGACGGTAGTGCGCATGGCCGATGTGATCGTCGTGAACAAGATCGATGCTGCGAGCGGCGTCGACGTGCAGCGCGCAATCGACGCCGCGAGAGCCGCGAACCCTCGAGCCGAGATCCGACTGGCCGCCTCGCCTCTGGAGCTCGACGACCCGAAGCTCGTGACCGGACGGCGCGTCCTCGTGGTCGACGACGGCCCGACCCTCACCCACGGCGGCATGGCCTACGGTGCGGGGTACGTGGCAGCGGTGGCGGCGCGGCCGAAGGCGATCGTGGATCCGCGGCCCGGCGCGGCGCCGGACATCGCTGCGCTCTACGCGCGCTACCCGCACCTCGGCAAGGTGCTTCCGGCGGTGGGCTACAGCGACGAGCAACGCGACGCGCTGCGGCGCACCATCGAGGCATCCCCCGCCGAGGTCGTGGTGTCGGGGACCCCCTTCGACCTGGCGGCGCGGCTCGCGCTAGAGAAGCCGGTGGTGCGCGTCCGCTACCGCTTCGAGGACGCGGACGAGCCGGGCCTCGGCGCGCTGGTGGACGCCTTCGTCGGCGAGCGGCTGGGCTGAAGCCGTGCTCGTCGTGGCTGCGCTCGGAGGCAACGCCCTGATCCACCGGGGTGAGAGCCCGGAGCCGGAGCGCCAGCGCCGACGCATCGGCCACGCCGTCGACGCGCTCGCCGCGCTCGGTCGGAAGCAGTCGCTGGTGATCACTCACGGCAACGGCCCGCAGGTCGGGCTCCTCGCGCTCCAGTCCGAGGCCGGCCCTTCCGAGGCTCGCCTGCCACTCGACGTCCTCGGCGCGGAATCCGAGGGCATGATCGGCTACTGGATCGAGCAGGAGCTTCGCAATCGGCTACCGGATCGCGAGGTGATCACACTGCTCAGCCAGGTCGAGGTCGACGGGGCGGACCCCGCCTTCTCGAAACCCACGAAGCCGATCGGGCCGGTCTACGAGGAGGCCGTCGGACGACGCCTGGCGGAAGAGCGGGGCTGGGACGTAGCTGCCGACGGCGACGGCGTGAGACGCGTCGTCCCCTCGCCCGAGCCGCTCGCCATCCTGGGGGTTGGCGCAGTGCGGCTTCTGGTGGATGCGGGCATGGTCGTGGTGTGCGCTGGAGGCGGAGGCATCCCGGTGGTGCGGGATCCGGCGGGAGTGCTGCATGGGGTCGAGGGGGTGATCGACAAGGACCTGTCGGCACAGCTGCTGGCCAGCTCACTCGGCGCCGAGGTGTTGCTCCTGCTCACCGACGTACCCGCCGTCTTCGCCGACTGGCCCGAGGCGCGCGAGCCGCTGCAGCATGCGACACCCGAGGTCCTGCGCGCCACTCCCACCGACCCGGGCACGATGGGACCCAAGGTCGAGGCGGCCTGCCGCTTCGTCGAGGCGGGCGGACGCCGCGCGGCCATCGGCGCGCTCGAAGACGCGGGGCGGCTCCTCGGGGCCGAGACGGGCACGCAGGTGACGGGCGCCTAGAGGTAGCCCGCCTGACCCGGCTTGATCCCGGGCGGCGCGACCCCGCCGCGGTTCTTCAGCGCGTCTTGGTGGGTGGCACCGCCGAACATCTGCTTCGAGCGATCGTCCCACTCGTCGGCGGTCTTCGCGACGACCTCGATGGTGAAACGCAGGAGCTCGTCGCTGAACTCGTCCCCGAGCAGCGTCTCGTCGAACCAGATGGCGCGGTTCACGAGCCACCCCGGCCGACGACCTACCGGACGCTATCGCCTCTCGGCCCTGCGAACCGGACCCTCACATATAAGTCGGCGGTTCATTCTGCGCGGCCGCCTGACAGTCGCCTATCTCGCAAACTACGACATGCGCTTGGCCGGGCTTCTCTGCGGCGGATCGGACCTCTGGCTCAATACCCCCGTGCCGCCCCTCGAGGCATCCGGGACAAGCGGGATGAAGGCCGCCGTGAACGGCGTGCCGAGCCTGAGCATCTTGGACGGCTGGTGGATCGAGGGCTGCTTCCCGGGCATCACCGGATGGGCGATCGGTGACGACAGCAGCGCGATGCGCGCGACGCGGAGGCGCTAGCTGCGACGCTCGAGGCAGAGATTCTTCCGTGTTTCTACCGGGATCGCGCTCGGTATCTCACGATCATGCGCTCGGCCATCGCGATCAATGCTTCGTTCTTCAACACCCAGCGGATGGTGCTGCAGTACCTCTACGAGGCGTACCAGGAGCCGGTGAACCCACGCGACCCGAGAAGTCGAGGAGCTCCGGGAGAGAAGGCACCCAGCATCGGCACAGCTCCGTCCACCGGAACCGAATCGCGCTAACGGCTCGCCACGCGATGGCTCTACCGCCTGTTGTGTCGCGCGTCTCCCGGCCAGGTGCCGGATCACCTCCCAGACAATCGTGGCACGGGTCTTGCATTTAATTCATGTTGCGAGCGCATGCAGCGCAACGGAGACCAGCATGGAGATGCACTGGGTCGGGCTGAACGAGCTCGACGACTCGGAGCGAAGCCAGGCCGAGGTGCGACTCAGCAGCCTGGCCGAAGGCCACAGCGACCTCATCGACCTGCGGATCACCGGTCATCGGACCAGCCACCACCGCCACGGCAACCAGGAAGTGCGCATTACGTGTCAAGCACGTGGCCGCGAGATCGTGGCGGCTCGGACACGCCCCGATCTGGGGCTCGCTCTCAACGAGGGTCTCGACGCCTTCGAGCGTGAGGTCCACAAAATGCGGGACAAGCGCAGAAGCCAGAGCCGCATGCGGGCACCCGAACCGCCCCACCTCGGAATCGTGGATCGGATCTTCCGGGAGGACGGCTACGGGTTCATCCTGACGGACGCTGGCGAGCAGGTGTACTTCCACCGCAACGCGGTGAAGGAGGGGCTCGAGTTCGACCGCCTCGAAGAGGCCGATCGAGTCGCTCTGAACGTTGAGCCAGGCATGCAGGGGCCCCAGGCCACGACCGTCATCGCGGCTCCACCGGGAGAGGGGTGAACCCGCCAGCCCTCGGTGAGAGGCTGGAAACCTCGCGGTTCCAGCGAGGTGGAGAGCGCACGGGTGGCATCAATTGCCACACGAGTGCAGACATGCTGCGCGCAAATCGATGCGCGTAGCCGCGTCCTCGCTACGGCGGCGGTAGAACGCAACACCCTTGCATTCGAGTTTTCTGGCCTGCTGAATCCAGTCCACCACTTGCGTTGCGTCGAGAGGCGTCTCGCCAGCGAGGTGCACGGTCTTCGAAATCGCGCCGTCCACGCAGTGCTGGGCGCACGCCTGCATGGAGAGCTGATTTTCCGGTGAGATCTCCCAAGCCCTTCGAAGCAGCACGCGATCGCCATCGGAGAGGTCCGGCAGCTGTTGGTGTCCGATGCCGGCCCCAAGCGCGTCGAGCACGGAGGTCGGATCGGCGGTTCGGCCCGCGAGCCATTGAACGAGCCAGGTATCGGTCCAGATGAGTTCACGCGGCTCGGTCTGCAGGGCCACACGCGGAGCCATGAACGGCTCGATCCCCGGCGAGCAACCCGCCAGGAGGCGTAGCGTTCCGGTGGGCGCGAAGGCGCGCGTCGTCGCATTGCGTCGCGGCGGGCCCCGCTCCCAGGCGGGGAAGACGCCACGCTCCTCGCCGAGGGCGCCTGTCGCAGCGTCTGCTTCGCGCGCGACGAGACCCAGGACGCGACCCACGAACGCTCTCGCCTCCGGCCCGTCGTAGGGCATGCCGCGGAGGAGGAGGAGATCGGCAAGACCCATGATGCCGAGACCCACCTTTCGGGTTCGCTGCGACGCGCGGGCGATCTCATTGTCCGGCCAGGCATTCACCTCCAGGGCGTCGTCCAGAAAGCGCACGGCATCCCGCACGGCGCGGCCGAGGCGCCCCTCGTCGAGCGCTCCGTCGTGCTTCAGGAAGCTGGGAAGCTGAAGCGATCCCAGCACACAGCTCTCGCCGGAGAGCAGGGGCTGCTCGCCGCAAGGATTGGTCGCGCCGAGCGCGCCCAAGGCGGGCGTCGGGTTGTCGGCCTCGATCCGGTCCAGAAAGAGCAGGGTGGGATCGCCCGTCTCGAGGATGCTCCCCGCGATCTCCCGGAGCAGATCGCGGGCCGCAATCCGGCCCGTCGCTCGGACCGGGTGGTGCAGCTCCCATGATTCGTTCTCTCGAGCCGCGCGCAGCAGGCCGTCGCTGACGCCCACCGCCAGACCCAGCTGGGGGAAACGGCCCGGAGCGTCGCGCTTCGCACGCACGAACTCGACGACGTCTGGATGGTCGTCGCGGAGGATGGCGAGATGCGCGCCGGCGCGACGTCCGGCCATCCCCATCACATGAGCCGAGCCAGCGAAGAGCTCGGCGAACGCAACGGGGCCCGGCGCGTGTCCACCGGAGCGCTCGATCGGTGTGCCGCGCGGACGCAGCGCGGAGAATTCGACGCCTACGCCGCCGGAGCCCTGCTGGATCGCAGCGGCACGGTGAAGCGTGCCGTAGATCGAATCGAGCGAGTCGGCGACCTCGAGCACGAAGCACGCCGCGAGCTGTCCGCCCCTGCCGGCGTTCGCCAACGTGGGAACGCTGGGAAGAAAGCTGCCGCCCGCGATCAGGGCGGAAAAGCGCTCCGCCCACTCCGTTCGCGCGCTCGCAGCTTCGGCCGCGGCCACGGCGGTGGCGACGCGCACCGCCACGTCGGCGAGCGATGTCTCCCCAGGCGCCGCGACTTGTGCCGTCAGCACGGCGCGCTGCGCCTCGTCGATCACCGCACGCGTCATGCGCCCTCTTCGGCGTCCTCCCCGCCACATGGCCAGGAAGCGAGCGGAACGCGGTCGCCTGGGATCGTGGCGCGCAGCGGAATGGAGGAGTGGTGGAGCTTGGGGTTTCGCCAGCTGCTATCGATGGTCTCGCCCTGCCTCGCGAGCTGCTCGATCGTATCGATGAGTTCCTGCCACCGCTCTGCCGAATCGCTCGCGTCGACCACCAAGCTGTACCGCGCCTCTCGTGCGAGCCGCCGCTGTCCCGGGCCTTCGGATGTGCGCTCGGTCTCGTCAGCTGGCCACGTCATCCCGTGTCGCCTCCCTGCTCGATCAACGGCATCAGATCCAGCGCCGAGACGACGCCGCACAAACGGCCCGCGTCCTCCAGCACCCAGACGCGATGGATCTGGTTCTCTCGAAGGCAGCGTGCGACGTCCGCAACCGGCGCGTCGGGTGGCACGCTCACGAAGCCCTTCGTCATGACCTCGGCGACCGTTCGCTGCGCAAGCCGATCCTGGAAGTCGGTGAGATCGCCAGACCAGTCCGGAGCGGAGAACTCGAGGAGGTCTCGGAGATAGTCGCTCGTGACCGACGCCGTGTCGCGCTCCTCCTCTTGAGCGCGGAGCAGGTCGCTCGTGCTGATCACACCCACGAACTCCTCAGCGTCGTCGACGACCGGAGCGCCGTGAATGTTTTCCTCCACGAAGAGGCGGAGTACGTCCAGAAGCGACGACTCGGGGCTGACCGAAACCACCGAGTCCGTCATGACACTTGCTGCGGTCGTGATCGCCATCGTTCGATCCTCCACACGGAAGCCTCGCACAGAACATGCCACCGCGCGCAGTGCCACGCGGTCCGTGCCGTCGGGAGATCTCCGCGAACGGTCGCTCGGCGCCCAGGCGATCCGGCCTGGCCTGCGTCCTGAGCCAGCGGGGCAGGCCGCCACTACCGCGAGGCACCGGACCTCAGCCCGATCCGCGGTTCAGCAAGGATGGCTCCGGTGCGGAAGATCGGCGGGGCGGGGCCGATCTCTCGCAGCTAGTCGGCGAGAACTTCGACGAGCGATTCATTCGCGTGCATGCGGCGGATGCACTCGGCCACGAGCTCCGCTCCCTCTAGAATCTCGACCTTGGACTCGACGAGAGCGCGGTCGAACGCGAAAGGCAGAATGTAATCGAGCACGACGATCCGCTGGATCGGCGCCACCGCCAGGACGCGAGAGGCTGCTGGCGTGAAAGCACCGTGCGCAGCCGCGGCGAGCACCTCCTGCGCGCCGGCTCGGCGGCACGCTTCGGCGGCGCGTGCGAGCGTCGTACCTCCGCTGATCATGTCGTCGACCAGTATCGCGGTTCGATCCCTCACGTCCCCGACGAGGATCGCGCCGCTCACGACATCCTCGCTGCGAATTTTTTCTGGAAGGCGCTTGGAACCTCCCGTCCGAGACACCGCTCCAACGCTTCGCGGTATCGAGCGGCCCGCTTGATTCCACCCACGTCCGGCGAGACGACCGCGAGGGGGCGTTCGGCCAGGTGGCTGGCGAAGTACTCGGCAAAGAGCGTGTGCGCCTCCAGATACTCCGTCCGACAGCGGAAGGCGTTCTGGAATGCGGCGAGATTGTGCACTTCGAGCGTGACGACGCGGTCGGTGTCCATCGCTTCGAAAAGGCGGGCCACATAGCGCGTGATGACGGAATCGCGGGGCTTCGTCTGGCGCTCTTTTCGTGTGTAACACAGAAAAGGGACCACGGCCGTCACGCGAGCGGCAGAAGCGTCCTTCAGAGCGCCGAGAAAGAACAGCAACCGCCAGAGCTTGTCGTTGGCGCTCTGCTCGAAGTCCCCGTGGAGCGATTGGACCACGTAGACGTCCCGCCCCCGCACGCTCTCCAGCGCCCGCGTCTTGTGCTGTCCCCACTCGAACTCCCGCTCCTCGTGGTCTCAGCCAGACGCATGCCAAGCTTCTGAGCCACACTCTCGCGGAAGGCACGGCCCGAATGCAGGGTGAACAAGGCGAGCTCTCGTTTGCTCATGGCGGGGTTCTGACCTCCGTCTCCGAACGATGCAAGACCCGCACCAGAGCGGACGTCGAAGGGCAGGGTTTGGGGCGGCACGCCCATGGTTGAGGCCCGCGACCACAGCGTCACGCTCGCCCTTTGCGGAGACCTGATGACGGGGCGGGGCATCGATCAGCTGCTACCAGATCCGTGTCCGCCGACCCTGTACGAGACCTACGTCAAGAACGCAAAGGACTACATATCCGCCCTGTCGTTGCAGCGAAA
>PVMS01041037.1_pt1 | contig 16901 bp, 9 predicted proteins | sample 1853461 | NCBI WGS metagenome assembly PVMS01 (sample SAMN08582032, study PRJNA380276) | Marine sediment metagenome, whole genome shotgun sequencing project. | isolation source: ocean sediment barecode stripped | collected 2017 | reverse complement strand
AGGGCCGCCTCGGCCTTGGAGCGGCCTCTGTGGGGGCCATGGAGCAGTCCCTGGACGACATGTTCAAGAGGGCAACGTCGCGAAAGCAGTTCGGAGTCCCAATTCGGGAGTTCGAACTCATCCAGGAAAAGATAGTCACCGCCCGGGCCCACGGACTGGCAGCAGAAGCCATCACCAGCGTCACCGCCCGGCCCCTGGAAAAAGATCCCACCGGCGCATTGGCCATCGCGAGCTCCCACGTCAAACTTTACGGTACGACCAGGGCCTGGAGCACCCTGGACGATGCCCTCCAGACAGCGGGAGGCTCAGGGTACCTGGCGACGCAGCCCTATGAAAAGCGGATGAGGGATTTCAGGGTGACCACCGTTTTCGAGGGGACATCTGAGATCCACACCATGTACCCGGCCCTCTACCTCCTTCGAACCCTGGGGAAAAGGCTCAAGGGCAAGAGCCGCCTGGCACAGGTTGTGTACCTCGTGAGGGCGGCCTATCGAGATCCCGGCCTTTCCTTCGACAACCGGGATCCTTCCATGGCACGTGCAGCGGGCCTTGCTGCCACCTTGACCCGCAAGGTGCGCCGCATGGTCCACCTGGGCCTCCTTCGCCACGGAAAGGGCCTGGTTTCCAGGCAGTTTTTCCTGCGGCGGGTCACCCATATGAGCCTGGCGGCCTACCAACTGGTATCGGCACTGTTGTGGGCTCAGGCCCGTCAAAAGGAGGGCCATGAGATCACGGCCGAGCTGAACCTGCTGAACTATCTTTCCGCAGAGGCTGCGGAGACCCTGAGAGCCAGCGACACGATCCCCGACACCCCGAAGGAGATAGCCGGTCAGGCCGTCTTCAAGGACATCCTGGCCATGAAGGAACCGGGAAATGAAACCCCGGCTGAAAGGGGCGGGGAGGAGGGTAATGCCAGTGAGTGACCGTATCGTCATAGCAGGTGGTGTCAGGACCCCCTACATCAAGGCGGGAACCCAGTTCAGGGAGTTTACCGCAGTGGACCTGGGGCGCCTCGTGGTTTCCGAGCTTATCGCCCGGACGGGGATCGACCCCGGTGTCGTCGATTCGGTTATCGTCGGCAACGTGGCCCAGCCTCCTGAGGCGGTGAACGTGGGCCGGGTCATCGGTCTTTATGCCGGCATTCCCGAGAGCGTTCCCGCCTATACGGTTCACCGCAACTGCGCCTCGGGGATCCAGTCGGTCATATCGGCTGCCCAGGCCATCGCCACCGGGGAGACCGAGGTCGTCGTAGCCGCCGGGGTTGAGTCCATGACCAACATCCCTTTCTTCAAGCACAAGGCGACCACCGAGATCCTGACGAAGTTCCAGAGAGCCAGAACGATGAAAAACAAGCTGGCTGTCCTGTCCACCGTTCGCCCCCGGCACTTTACTCCCCGTATCGGTCTCATGCTCGGGCTCACCGACATCACCTGCCGGCTGAACATGGGCGAGACCGCGGAGGTTCTGGCCCGCGAACTCGGGATCACCAGGGAAGCCCAGGATCAGCTGTCCCTGCTCAGCCACCAGAGGGCTGCAGCGGCCCACGAGGAGGGACGGTTCGCCGAAGAGGTCATGACGACCTACGCGCCCCCCGCATACGATGAACCCATCACCTTCGACAACGGCATCCGACCTCACCAGACCATGGAGCAGCTGGCAAAGCTCAGGACGGTCTTCCAGGCCAGGCACGGATCGGTCACTGCCGGCAACTCCTCCCAGATCACGGACGGAGCCGCGGCCGTCCTGGTGACAACCGAAAAGAAGGCCGGAGAGCTGGGGTTGACTCCCCTGGGCATCGTGGAGGACCATACCTTCGCAGGGCTGGCACCCAAGCGGATGGGTTTGGGCCCTTCCTACGCAACATCCCTCCTTCTTGAAAAGGCCGGTATAACCATGGCCGATATCGGGCTCATCGAGATGAACGAAGCGTTCGCCGCCCAGATCATCGCCAACGAAAAGGTTTTCGCTGCCGATGATCTTGCCGAAAAGTACCTGGGCCAAAAGGCAATGGGAGCCATCGACAGGCAGATCATGAACGTAAACGGCGGCGCCATCGCCATGGGGCACCCGGTGGGGTCCTCGGGAACCCGCCTGATCCTGACCCTTCTCCTGGAAATGGGGAAGCGGTCCGTGGATCTCGGATTAGCCACCCTGTGCGTGGGGGGCGGCCAGGGTGCCGCTGTACTCCTGAGGAGGCCCTGAAGATGAACGCATTCTCACTGGATATTAAGGACTCGGTGGCTGTCGTCACCTTCGATTCGCCGGATCTCAAGGTCAACGTTCTCGACCTGGAGGTCCTGGAGGAGTTCAACCAGGTCCTCGCGCATCTGGAAAAAGAGGCCGACGACCTTTCGGGTGTCGTCATTATCTCGGGCAAGGACCGGAACTTTATCGCCGGGGCCGATCTCACCCTCATCGAAGGGATCACGGATCCCGGTGAAGGGGCAGCCATGGCCCGGAGTGGGCAGGAGATATTCAACCGGCTTGCCTCCCTTCCCGTAGTCACCGTCGCCGCCATCCACGGCTCTTGCCTCGGAGGTGGGCTCGAGCTTGCCCTCGCCTGCGATCGTCGTGTTGCGTCGGACGCTCCTGAAACCTTCCTTGGTCTTCCCGAGACTCAGCTGGGGATCATACCGGGCTTCGGTGGCACCCAGCGGCTGCCGCGCCTGGTCGGCCTGCTTGAGTCCGTCAGGATGATCACCACGGGAATGCCGGTCTACCCCCGAAAAGCCCTGAAGATCGGCCTGGTGAACGAGGTGACCAAACATGAATACCTTCTGGACGCGGCGATGGCCGCTGTGGCGGGGAACCTTCCCAGGCCTCGCAAACACAGGGCCAGCATCGCCGACAAAATTGAGATATTGCTGGAAAAAAACAGACTGGGCCGGAACTTCCTTTTGGGTAAAGCCCGAAAGGCCGTTCTGGCCAACACCCAGGGCCATTACCCGGCCCCAATGATCGCCATCGACGCCATCGAGAAAGGGTTGAACCGGGGCATCAAGGAGGGGCTGGCAAACGAAAGCCGCCTGTTCGGCCAGATGGCGGTCACCGACATCTCCAGGAACCTCATCCGGGTCTTCCATCTGAGAGAATCTTTCGCCAGGGGGAGCACGGCCTCCGCCGCAGCCATCCGGAACGTGGCTGTCATCGGGGCCGGGGCTATGGGAGGCGGGATCGCTGCCCTGGCTGCCGAAAAGGGGATGGTCGTTAGGCTGGTGGACATGTCGGAGAAAGCCCTGGGTGCGGCCATTCGACACCTTAACGACGACGTTGCCAAAAAACGGCGCAAGGGTCGATATACAGGTGTTGTGGCCGACTGGATCCCCACTCGTCTCACGGTGGACACGCAGATGCGGGGGATGGCCAGTGCCGACGTGGTTATCGAGGCGGTGGCCGAGCGCATGAATGTCAAGCGTTCGGTTTTCGCATCCGTTACTGAACAGGTGGGGGATACGGCGATCATCGCATCCAACACATCCTCCCTTTCGGTCACGGAGATGGCAGAGGGTGTCAGCCATCCGCAGCGGGTGGCCGGATTGCACTTTTTCAACCCCGTTGACCGCATGCCCCTGGTTGAAGTGATCCGGGGGAAACAGACATCGGAGGAGACGGTCGAAAAACTGGCTGCCTTTACCCGCCGCATGGGCAAAATACCCGTCGTGGTTAATGATCGCCCCGGGTTCCTGGTCAACCGCCTGCTCCTGCCCTTCCTCAACGGAGCCGCGGCCCTTCTCGAGGAAGGGGCCGGCGTCCAGGATGTGGATCGGGCTCTTATCGCATTTGGAATGCCTATGGGGGCCTTCATTCTCCTCGACCAGGTGGGTGCCGACATCGCGGCCCACGCCGCGACCAGCATGTTCGAGGGGTTCGGGGACAGGATGCGCCCGTCTCCGATCCTGGGTGACATGGTCGAGGCTGGAAGGCTCGGGAAAAAGACAGGGAAAGGTTTTTATATATGGGATGGGGGCAAGCGCCAAGGCGCTGATCCCGGTGCCGGGAAGGTGATCGCTCCTCACGTACGAGAGAAAAGGAAGATCACGGAAGGAGAGGTCATCGACCGCCTCATCATGCCCATGATCAATGAGGCGACCTTGTGCCTCGAAGAGAAGGTAGTGGATTCCCCCCAGGCCGTGGACGCAGCCATGATTTTCGGGGCCGGTTTTCCCGCCTTCACCGGCGGCCTGCTCCGGTACGCTGACAGTATCGGGGCCAGGCAGGTGGTCGAGACTCTCACGGAACTGGTCGAACGGCTGGGGCCAGGCTACGCACCGTCAGAAACCCTGGTGGGGATGGCGGAAAAAGAGGAGGTCTTTTACCCATGAAAATAACCGATGCAGTGGGAACCTGGGGAACCCTCCACCGGATGTTCTTCTCCCAGGCGGAGCGGTTCGGCGATGATAACCTCATCCTGGAGGGAAAAAGCGGCCAGTACAGGCCCATCAGCTGGAAAGAGATCGCCGGGAACGTGCGTGAAACGACGGCAGGCCTGATCGCCATCGGTGTCGAACCGGGGGACCGCATCGTCGTCATGTCGTACAACCGGCCGGAGTGGGTCATCGCCGATCTTGCCATTATGGCCGCCGGGGCGATCACTATCCCCATCTACCACACCAGCCCCGGGATCCAGACCGAGAGGATCCTCAACAAATCGGGAGCCCGTGTTGCCTTCGTGGCTCGCTCCGATACGGCGGAAATGCTCGTGTCGTGCAGCCCCCTTTTAGACACGATCATCTCTCTCGATCCCATCGGAGTCGACGAACCCGGTGCCTGCTCCATGGATTATAACTCCCTGAAGCTCAAGGGTGTGGAGTACCTGGCGACGGGTGGCCGGAACGATCTGGACGAGCGCATCGCCTCCACAGGGCCCGGGGACGTGGCCACCATTATCTACACGTCGGGAACCACAGGCGATCCCAAAGGGGTCATGCTCACCCACGGAAACATCCTTTTCGATGCCCAGGCGGGACTTGTCGCTCAGCCGGTAGGCCCCGATGATGTCCACATGTCTTTCCTGCCACTGAGCCACGTTTTCGAACGGACGGTGGGGCAGTTTCTCATGATCATGGCGGGAACGACCATTGCCTACGCCACCTCCATGCTGCGGGTGGCCGACAACCTCCCGCAGGTAACACCCACGGTCATGATCAGCGTCCCCCGGTTCTTCGAAAAACTTCACACGAAGGTACTCGACGCTCTCCACAAGTCCCCCGCCATTCGCCAGAAGATATTCCACTGGGGAATGGGAGTGGGCCGGATACGCAACGGGATGATGATGAAGGGGGAAAAACCGGGAGCATTCCTGGAATTCAGGTACGGTATCGCCGACCATCTGGTCTTTTCCAAGCTCAAGGCCAAACTGGGCGGCAGGCTCCGGTTTTTCATCTCTGGAGGCGCCCCGTTGGCCCCGGAGATCATCGAGTTTTTCATGGCCGCGGGCATCCAGATCATGGAAGGGTACGGCCTGACGGAGGCAGCCCCTATAGTATCAGTCAACCCTTTAGGAGCCCTTCGTCCCGGGACGGTGGGAAAGCCACTTGAAGGCGTGGAGGTGAAGATCGAGGAGGACGGTGAACTCCTGGTCAGGGGACCCAATGTTATGAAGGGGTACTACCAGGATGAAGCGGCCACGGCCGAGGTCGTGAGGGGAGGCTGGCTGTACACCGGTGACCTTGCCGAGATCGAGGACGGATATATCCGCATCACGGGACGCAAGAAAGACATCCTGGTCACCTCGGGGGGCAAGAACATCTCCCCCGCAGTCATCGAGAACCTCATCGTCGAGGACGACCTTATCTCTCAGATAATGGTCTACGGAGACCGGAAGAAGTTCCTCACGGCTCTGGTGGTGCCGGATTACGAGCGGATCGTCGCCATGGCAGAGGAGATCGGCCTGGGCAACCTTGCCGAGGAGGAACTGGCCCCCGCCCGGCTATCTGTCAATGAGAGCTTACACGGCATTATCATGAAGCGCATCGACGGCAAACTTGCCGACCTCGCTCACCACGAGCACGTCCAGAAGATCTACCTCCTGGACAGGGAGCTTAACGAGGCGGACGGGGAGTTAACACCCACTATGAAAGTAAAGAGAAATATTGTTTCAGAAAAGTTCAAGGATAAGCTGAACGCTCTATATGTTGGCTGAAACAACATTTCACAGTGTCTAGTGTCTGGTGTCTAGCTGAAAGCGGGGGGATAGGGTCCGGGGTCGGAGTCTTGAGCTCCTCCCTCCTCCCTCCTGCCTTCTCCCTGCGGGCAAAAGGGGCGCTCAACCAAGGAGCTCTTTTGCCCGCTCCCACCCTATCTCCTTCGAATTTTCCACCGCCTGGTGAGAAAAATCCAGGACCTGCCCCAGGTATTCCGTGGGCTCTATGATGATCGTTTCGTAATATTTGTATGGTTTGCCCTTGATGTTGTGGAGGGTAACGCCCTTTTGGGCAGCTTCCTGAACGTGGCGTTGATAAGGGTGAACTCGTGGATGTCGGAGTAGATGATCCCCGAAGATGAGATCTCCAGGGCTCTCAAGGCGATGTCGAGAATATTATCGGGCGACCGGGTCATGGGAGCCGGGTGTTTGGGCCAGCAGTTGATCACCACAACCTCGTCCGGTTCGGCGTCCAGGACGTCACCGATGGGTGAGAACCGTCGCAGGCTGCCGTCCACCATCATCTGGCACTCCTCGGATACCCACTGGGGCGGCCAGACGAGGGGAAGTACGGTCGAGGCGAGGACCGCCTTCTTGATGTTCGGATCATCTCCCCGGTAAACGGTGTAGCGGCCGGTTTTAAGGGACACCGTACCGATCCGCAGGTCCCGCGTGATCTTTTCCGGCTCTATTTCACGTTCCACGAGACTTGCCAGGGGATCGTTGCTGTAAACTGATTTCGCGCCCAGGAGCAGCTTTATGGCGGTCAGGATGTTCAGCTTTCCGGAATAGACCTGGTTATTGCAGATGTTCTTCCAGATCGCCTCTAATCGCCGCTCCTTGCCCATGGCCAGCATCGTTCCGTTGAGCGCCCCCACCGACACACCGGCGATGATGTCCCAGCTGAAACCCTTGACCTCCCTGAGATACCTCTCCACACCAACCTGGAAAGCGCCCTTGGCGCCCCCGCCGCTAAGCACCAGTGCCGTTTTACCCATGCCTGCCTCCCTTTTAACTCGTGCCGGACTAGCTGCGTGTTGAAACACATCGTCACGCTGCTAGGGAGTTTGTCGGAAAATGTATTTTATCACTTCTTTTGTTTTAAACTGGGGTCACCGACAGGTGGACCAACACGATGAGTGATCCAATTTCCATTTCCGACAAACAATTTCCAGGAGCCTGCATGGGGTTCTTCGACAGACTCCTGGTCAGGAACGATCAGAAACCCCTTCGGTTTTTATTTATTCGCGGGACAGCCAGTACACGATTTTAGCATAACGGGCAGGTGCTCGTGGCAAGGTATCTTCTAGGCAGCAAACACCTTTATCAGCATGAAACAGCCCAGCAGGAGGAGCCCGACAGTCAGTGCCTTTCTGTAAGATCCGGAATCCACCCTCTCGAAAAGGAAGGAACCCGCCAGGACACTTACGATGAGGGCTGGGAACCCCGAGAAAAAATAGCTGGTTACCTCCCCGGTGATGAGACGGTTGGCGCCCTGTACAGCGATGACTGCGACGGTGGAGAGAAGAAAATAGCCGACGAGGGTGGATTTGACCCGGTGCTTGTCCCACGGCTGCATGGAGGTGTAGATGATCACCGGCGGGCCGCTGGCCGCGATGCTCCCGCCCAGGAGGCCGGACAGGAACCCGAACAGCCACGGCCAGCCTCCGGCGATCTCCCTGACGGGCTCTTTGGCCCTGAGGCGGTAGAGAGGGAAGGTGACGAGGATCACGCCGATGAGTGCCTCAAGGTAAAGGGTGGGGAAGTTTTTCAGGATATACACACCGCAGAAGATCCCGGGAACGGAGGCGGCAAGGAGAACGCGCACCCTGCTGAATTTCAAGTGTTTGTGTACCTGGAAAAAGAGGACTATATTGATGCAGAGCGAGAACAGGGTGACAAGTGGCACCACGACGCGTATGTCCAGGAAAAGGGTCAGGAGGGGCAAGGCGACGAGCACCGATCCGAACCCGGTAAACCCCTGGGTGAACCCGGCCAGAAGGATGATGAGGTTAAAGAAGATATTATCAGCCATAACTTTTATGGTGCCAGACAGGAGCAGCTTTGACAAAGCAGCCAGGATCATCCCTTTATAACATCATCACAGGGGAATCGCTCACAAGATTCATGAGGGGCATCCTTTTGCCTGGGGTCCTTTCCGTATCTGTCCTTTTTCCCGCCTGTGCCCACGTGGACCGTCTGGAAGAAACAGGACCTGCTGTCACGATTCCAGAGACGTTTACCATCTATCCGGAGAGCTCTCCGGCTCCGGATAAATGGTGGGAAGGGTTGGGCTCGCCAGAACTCGACACCCTTGTAAAAAAAACCCTTTCCGGAAACTTGAGCCTCAGGCAGTCCCTTGCCCGTCTCGAGCAATCCCGGGCCGCTGCTGTCGTGGCCGGCGCTGATCGACTGCCCGATCTGACCCTCAACGCCGGGATCTCGGAAACACAAAGGGAGGTCGGCGGTCTGCGCACAGACACCAGCTCCCGCAACCTGACCCTGGCAAGCAGCTGGGAGCTGGATTTCTGGGGCCGCATCAAATCCACTCAAAGAGCAGCTCTTCTGGACCTTGAAAGCTCCAGGGAGAGTGTGCACGTGACCGCCATGACCCTGGCCTCCGAGGTAACCCTCAAGTGGCTGGAAGTGATCTCCGTAAAAAGACAGATAGTGCTCGTCCTGGACCAGCTGGAAACGAACCGTACCATTTTAGAGCTTATGGAACAGCGGTATCTCAAAGGGTTGGCCAACGCCCTGGACGTTTATCAGCAGCGGCAGGCTGTCGCCGAGACGGAGGCCTCCATGCCTCAGCTGGAGGCACGGCTCGCTACCCTGCATCACGAGATAGCAGTTCTTGCCGGCATGCCGCCACGAACAGATCTGGAACTGACGACAGCCATTTTCCCCGAGATAGGGCTCTTGCCCCGGACAGGGGTGCCGGCCGATCTCCTCTCCCGGCGGCCGGACATCAGGGCTGCCGGCCTGAAGCTTCGAGCCACCGAGGCCCGGACCGCCGCCGCCAGGGCCGGCCGCCTGCCCAGGGTAACCTTGTCCGCCACGGCCGGTTACAGCTCGGACAGCTTTGCGAATCTCCTTGACGATTGGTTGGCCACTCTGGCGGCCAATCTGGCATGGACCCTTTTCGACTCCGGTTCCAAAAATGCCGAAGTCACACGCCAGGAGGCCGTTGCCGAGGAGCAGTTGGCTACCTACGAACAAGCTGTCCTCACCGCCATCAGGGAGGTGGAGGACGCCATGGTCAGAGAGGTCAAGCATGCCGAATATATCGAAGCGCTCGAGGGGCAGCTCATGATCTCCCGGGAGGGGTTCCGTGAGGCCGTTTCCAGGTACCGGAAAGGGCTTTCGGACTATCTGCCGGTCCTCACGGCACTGACCAGCACCCAGCGGCTGGAACGCTCCATTGTACAAGCCCAATTCGAACGCCTCAGCCAGCGGGTGAAGCTGCACCGGGCACTTGGAGGTGGTTGGATGGAAAAGGAATTCGAATAAAGACAAATTCTTTTTCCATCCAACCACCAGTGTCTGGTATCTGGTGTCTAGTGTCTTGAGGAAACAAGTATCGGAGAAACGGTGTATCGGAGTGTCGGAGAAAGAGCGTGGTTCATAACTTATAAATAGCGATCTGTTTCTGTTCCGATCACCGATCACGGATCACCAAAATAATTTGAAATCTGGAATTTGGAATCTGGAATCGAACTTACGAGGTAACCATGGATAAACCTTACGGTCGCCCGCCCATATCCCGGCGAGAGAAGGTCGCCCTCGCTGTAGCCGGTATCGTGCTTCTTGCCGTCTCCCTTGCCGTGGGCCGGTACATGATGACCCACAAGCCCAGGCCTCAGCGCCGAAAGCCTCCGGCAGTGGTCCCGGCAGTCACGGTGAGGGAGATCGCCCCGGTTTCCAGACAGGTCACAGTGCCGGTGCAGGGTACAGTGGTCCCGGCCCTCCAGGTGCAGTTGAAGTCCCGTGTGACCGGGGAGGTCATCTGGACAAACCCCGAGTTCGTGGAGGGGGGCATTGTCACAAAGGGGCAACCCCTGCTCAAGATCGATCCCACGGAGTACGAACTGGCCCTGATCGTCAAGAAGGCGGCCCGCCAGTCGGCTATCCTCGATCTTAAAACAGAGCAGGGCCGGCAGGAGATCGCCCGCAGCGAGTGGGAGATCCTGGGGCTCGAGGAGCGGGCCACGGAGATGGACCGGGAACTGGCCCTGCGCCAGCCTCAGCTTGCCGCCTTCGAGGCCAGGCTCGAAGCGGCCCGGGCCGAAGTGAAACAGGCAGAACTGTATATAGAACGGGCGGTGATCAGATCGCCCTTTAATGCTGTTATCCGGTCGACCTCCGTGGACCTCGGGTCCCAAGTCACCGTTCAGGGCCTTCTGGGTGAACTGGCAGGTACGGATACTTTTCACGTTGAAGCTCTCGTCCCCCTCGACCGTCTGGCCTGGATACACGTCCCCGACGGACCGGACGACGTGGGATCACGGGTATCTGTTACGGTTATGGGAGGGCGGGTCCTGGAGGGAAGGATCTTCAAGCTTCTGACGGACCTCCAGCCCAACGGTCGGCTGGCCCGGGTCCTCATCGAGGTCAGCGATCCTCTTGACCTGCTAAAAAGGAACGGAGACCGTCGTCCCCTGCTCCTGGGCGATTACGTGAGCGTCACCATCGAAGGCCGTACCGTAGACGGTGTGTTCGTCATCTCCAGGGAGCACCTGAAAGATGGCCGCCGAGTGTACATCGTGGATAACGAAAGCCGCCTGCGGATGAGAGGTGTGGATATTATATGGAACGGGGAGGAACAGGTGCTCGTACGGGGCCTTGAACCCGAAACGCTGCTCATCATCTCGGACATGCCCGCAGCGGTGGAGGGGATGAAACTCCGCATCCAGGGATCTGGAGAAACTATGGATGCGGAGGACACGGAGACACGGGGACGCCCCTCGACCAAGCTCGGGGCAGGCGGAGACGCGGAGAAATAACATATCAGACCTAATCTTAGGCCTGGTGCCTAGTGGCAGGAAGCGTTTCTTACTAGGAACAGGATTAGGACAGGACTAGGACTATTACCCATGGCTGAACATCACAACTTGGAACCTGGAACTCGGAACTTGGAACTCCATCCAACTGCTCGCGGCGCGATCAGTTGGATGGCTCACAACCCCGTCGCGGCCAACCTCATCATGGTTGTTTGCCTGGTGGGTGGCTTTCTCATGCTGGGCAAGATCACCCAGGAGGTGTTCCCGGACACCACCATCGATGTCGTCCGTGTCAGCGTCTCTTATCCGGGGGCCAGCCCGGAGGAGGTAGAGCAGAGTCTCATCCTGGTCATCGAGGAGGCGGTAAGGGGTCTGGACGGGGTTTACGAGGTCAGCTCGTCTGCAGGTGAGGGTGGCGGTTCAGTGAACGTCGAGCTACTCCAGGGACAGGATCTCCAGAAACTGGCTGACGATATCGAGAGCGAGGTGTCCCGCATCGGCACCTTCCCCGAGGACGCCGACGAACCGGAGATCTCCGTTGTGTCGAGGCGGCGCAACGTCATCGACCTGGTTCTTTACGGAGAGGCCGGAGAGGGCGCTCTCCACGAACTGGGCGAACTGGTTAGAGACCAGCTGCTCACCGATCCGGATATCACCCAGGTCGAGCTGGAAGGCGTAAACCCTCTGGAGATCTCCATCAGTATCCCCCAGGAAAGCCTGCGCCGCTACGACCTGACCTTGGGCGAGGTGGCCTCAAGGCTACGCAGTGCCGCAGTGGACCTGCCGGGGGGCGGGATCAAGACCGCTTCGGGAGAGGTCCTCCTGCGCATGAAGGAGCGGCGAGATTACGGACGCCAGTTCGAGCAGCTTCCCATCATCACTGCGCCTGACGGTACACGGGTCCTGCTGGGGGACGTAGCGGTGATCGACGACTCCTATGAAAAGTCCGACAGCTACGCGACCTTCAACGGAAAACCGGCTGTGTTCCTGGACGTTTACCGTATCGGCGGTCAGACGCCCATTCAGGTGGCCGACGCTGTCTTCGAACAGCTCGACCTCATTCGGGACACCCTGCCCGAGGGGATCGGCATCACTGTGCTGCGGGACCGGGCCGATCTGTTCCGGCAGCGCGCCGAACTGCTGCTCAAAAACGGTGCCATAGGCATCGTTCTGGTTCTCATCATCCTGGGGATCTTTCTCGAGCTGCGCCTGGCCTTCTGGGTGATGATGGGGATCCCCATCTCTTTCCTCGGTTCCCTGCTTTTCTTCCCCGTCCTGGGGATCTCCATCAACATGATCACACTTTTCGCCTTTATCATGGCGGTGGGTATCGTGGTGGACGATGCCGTCATCGTCGGCGAGAACGTTTACCACTATTACCAGGAAGGCTACTCTCCCATCGATTCGGCGATCCTCGGGGCGAAGGAGATCGCTACCCCCGTGGTCTTCAGCATTCTCACCAACGTGGTGGCCTTCATGCCCCTGTTTTTCATCCCGGGAGTCATGGGCAGGATCTTCAGGATGATCCCCCTCGTGGTCAGCACTGCCTTTCTTATTTCCCTGTTCGAATCGCTGTTCATTCTCCCGGCTCACCTGGGGCATAGAAAGGAGCAACACCTGGGGCGCTTCAGGGGGTGGATCCACCATCGGCAGCAGTCCTTTTCCATCTGGTTCACCCACTGGGTCAGGAACCGCTTCGGGCCGTTCCTGGACGCTGCCCTTTCCAGGCGCTACCTCGTTGTAGCGGTGGCCATATCCATCCTCATTTTCTTCCTCGCTTACGCTGGCAGCGGGCGCATGGGCCTGGGCATGTTCCCCAAGGTGGAATCCGACTTCGCCCGGGCATCGGCTTCCCTACCCTACGGGACACCGGTGGAAAAAACGGAAGCGGTGGCAAAAAGGATGTACGACGCTGCCCGAAAGGTGGTTGAGGAAACCGGGCGGGAAGAGCTGGTCACCGGGATCTATTCCAGAGTGGGAAGGAGAGGCAGCCACAACCTGTCCATGACCGTATATCTGGCAAAGCCCGAGGTTCGGGACGAGATCATGACGACCCGCGACTTCACGAAACGGTGGCGGGAGATAGTGGGCCGGGTGCCGGGTGTGGAGAACATCAACTTCGCCTCGGATTTCGGGGGGCCGGGCCACGGTTCGGCCATCACGGTGGAGCTATCTGCCCGAGACACCGGGATGCTGAAAGCAGCCAGCGCCGAGCTGGCCGGCGCACTTGAAAACTACTCCCTCGTTAAAGATATCGATGACGGATTCACTCTCGGCAAGGAGCAGCTCGACTTCACTTTGACCCCCGAGGGTAAGGCTCTGGGCCTCACTGCCCAGGGGGTGGCGAGACAGATCAGAAGCTCCTTTTACGGGACCAGGGTCCTGCGTCAGCAACGGGGACGCAACGAGGTGACCGTCACTGTGCGTCTTCCAGAAGAGGAGCGGGTTTCGGAATACAACATTGAGGAGTTGATGGTGCGCACTCCGGCAGGAGTGTTCGTTCCCTTGCGCGGTGTGATCGACATCCAACGGGGCCGGGCCTTTACAACCATCAGCCGCCGGGATGGACGGCGCGTCATTCAGGTCACGGCGGACGTCAACGACCGAAGCAGGGCCGGCGAGGTGGAAAGCGTCCTCGCCGACGAGGAACTGCCCGCCCTCATGGTCCGCTACCCGGGGCTGCATTACAGTTTTGAGGGAAGAGCCGCCGACACCAGGGAAAGCATGGCCAGTCTGAAGATCGGGTTCACACTGGCCATGATCCTCATCTTCGGAATGCTGGCGATCCCTTTCAAATCGTACATCCAGCCCCTCATCGTCATGGCCAGCATCCCCTTCGGAATCATCGGGGCGGTAATGGGCCACATGATCATGGGATACAGTCTGAGCGTGGTGAGCATGTTCGGCATCGTAGCCCTGTCAGGTGTGGTGGTCAACGATTCCATCATCCTCATCGACTTTGCCAACCGCCGGATCCGCGACCAGGACATGTCTATCCATGATGCTGTGCTCGATGCCGCCATCCAGCGGTTCAGGCCTATCCTTCTCACTACCGCTACCACCTTCGGGGGTTTGGCTCCCATGATGTTCGAAAGGGCCCTCCAGGCGAGGTTCATGATCCCCATGGCCATCTCCCTGGGCTACGGCATCCTCTTCGCCACGCTGATCACGCTGGTTCTGGTGCCGTGCCTGTACATGGTTATTGAAGATCTGGGCAACCTGCATGGGTCTGTTAAAAGCGGTTTCGGAAAGTTGACCAGGTCTTCGAGTGGCTAGGGTCTGGGGAAAACTGGTACGAAGTACCCTTCGACAAGCTCAGGGCAGGCAAAGAGCGAAGAACGAAGTTTATGCCTCTGCTTCGCACATCGCTCTTTGCGCTTCGTTCTTGAGTAAGGGAAACTACAAACTGAGCGGCGAATACGTTCAGGAAAGCTGATAGCTGGGAGCAGATTCCAGGTTCTGGAATCTAGACCCTATCCCCTTCATCCCTGTTAGAAAGAGACAGTGCAGAGGACTGGATTCCGGGTCTTCGCTTCCACCGTCGCTCCATCGAAGCTAGGAGCCTGCATGGGGTTCTCCGACAGGCTCCTAGAGTGTGACAAGCCGCAACGCCCGGAATGACGAAAGCGGGCGGGCTCGGGCTTGGGTTCGGCTTGACCGATCACCGATTACCGTCTAGTACCCCCATACCCCCTTACCTCCATGCCGCTCTTTCTTCCCCGACACTCCGATACCCGCCTGTCACGCCCACGGCGTGATTACCCCGATACTGATCTTCCCTCCCCTGCCAGTTCCGCCGGAAGTGTAGTGAAGAGACGCTCGATGGCGTCCCGTTGGACCTGCAGATCGGCGAGGAATTTCTTTTTTTTGTCTTCCACGAACAGCTCGGCGAGGCTGCGGTAGTAATCGATCCCGGAAAGCAGGTTCTCTTTAAACTCCACGATGTAAGCAGGGGCGTTCCCGGTCACCCCGATGGAAAGTTTGTGGATCTCCTCGGCGAGAAACTCTATGTTGATCATCATCTCCTTGATGAACATGTGGGGCCGGTCAGGCTTTGTCAGCAGGGACAGGCGTCCATATATGTGCCCCACCATCTCTTCCAATGTGGCGATCTTCGAGTAGTTAACGATGCCCGGTCCGCAGCAAAGGGCTGTGTGGGCGTCGGGATCGATGCCCAGCTTGAGCGTCGCTCCTCCGGAGAGGTCGTGGCAGATGCACGATTTGGCCAGGACATCCTCCCTGTACCACTGACGCTGCTCCTCGGTGAGATCGTCGGTCTCCAGCTTTTTCAATTTCTTTTTTACATAGCTCCTGGAAGCGAGGCAGCACGGGTTGTTGGTGAACTCGGTGTTAAACACCTTCGCGTAGCCTTTGGGGCAGGCGCTGCCTGGCGTGCCGGCCGCAATGTGAGCCATGCGTTTCTCCTCGGAACCGGAGTTCCTCAGGGTCCAGAAAGGAACGAGAAGAGGAGATGCAGCGCTCAGGAAAACGTTTTCATCTTCTGCTTCGCACAGTTTTTTCAGGTGCTCGTCGTCCAGGTTGGTGACCTCGGGAACAAGGAGGAATGGCGTTCCCCAGCCGGCCCCGTTCACGCTGTAGTGCTTCCTTAAAAACTCGTGTTCCTCGTTGGTGCCGATGCCTCCCGAAACGGTGATGCGCATGTCATTCGGGTCGGGCAGGGGGGCGTCACCGAGGGCTTTTTTAAGTACCGCGAAGGTCTGGGAAACCAGATCCTCACGCTTGGATTTAAACTCTTCAAGAATGGGGCCTATGAGGTGCCCCTTGGATGCGAAGGCGTGTCCGCCGCAGTTCAGGCCGGACTCGACGCGGTATTCGGAGATCCACAGCCCTTTCTTCGCCAGGAAGCGGGCCTGGACCACAGCGGAGCGGTAATCGCTGACCTTCAGCACGATCTTCTTTTTGATCTTACCGTTCTTGTCCGGGAAGAAATCGGGGAAATTGGCGATGTAGGTGTAAAGGGGCGGGTTGAGGCCAGCCGACAGAACAATGGACGATTCCAGGGTGCTGTTGGCGTAACCTCTCAGGGCTGCCTTGGTGTCGGTGAACTCCGGCGGAAGGGCCTTGCCTTTTTTGTGGTAGGTCCGGTCCACCTTGGTCATGATGTTGACGTCGATGCTTCCCGGGTTCGCGCTGGCACGGAGGATGTCCTGGAGTTGCTCCCTCTCGACAGGGTTGGTGCTCTCGAGCATCTTTCGGTACTTGTCCTTGAGAGGGGACTCTGGCAGAAGCTGGTAGTACCGGGTGATCTCGCTGTACGATTCAAAGGGGGAGGTTTTCAGCGCCTCGACCTGCCTGTCCACTATCCTTTGAACCAGGTCCAGGTAGGCAGTGATCCGGTCGGCCCGCCAGTCCTCTGCGTCCCGGCCGATCTCTACGTACGGTTCTCCCTCCATGGTGCAGTGGTACTTGCGCATCTGCTCGATAAAAGCATCGTCCACGAGAGACATCACCGAGGTGATCCCGTACCTGGCCACTTTCACGGGTGTGTCGATGGTAAAAGCGATCCCCATGATCGGTATGAAAAAGGTGTGGTTATCGTTGGTTGTGGGCATGTCCGTCTCTTTCTGGATATCGGAATAGGTCGAGCAGCTGGTCGCTGCACGTTTCAACCTCGTACACTCTCACATTAAGGTTTTCGAATCAAGAACAGCAGCAGCCACTGGCTGCTGCCCTTCTTGTTGAGAACTAGGTGCTAAGAGCTAAGGACTAAGGGTGGGGAACAGCGGCACGATTTTCTT
>PVMS01023105.1_pt1 | contig 16901 bp, 15 predicted proteins | sample 1853461 | NCBI WGS metagenome assembly PVMS01 (sample SAMN08582032, study PRJNA380276) | Marine sediment metagenome, whole genome shotgun sequencing project. | isolation source: ocean sediment barecode stripped | collected 2017 | reverse complement strand
TTTAGTATCTTTAGATGTTTTCTTTTCTGTGCTTTTTGCTTCTTCAATTTTCGGTTCTTCTTCGGCAACAGCATCTTTTACTTCTTCTGGTATTTCAATTTTCTTTGCCGCCGGTTTTTCTTGACTATCTAAATAATCTTTTACTGAACCTTTTTTACTTATTTTCTTTGCTTTTTGTTCAAGCTCTTCCAAGTATAATAATACTTTCTTTTCCTCAGGTTTCACTTCCATCACAATTGCCTTGATTTTTTCACCAGGCTTATAATTACCTGTCAAAGTTTTCCGTTCTTTCTTCGACTGATTGCTAAACGGAATGATGCCTTCAACAGCTTTCTCCAACTGCACAATAATGCCTTTGTCCAATACTCTTATTATATCTCCGGTAAATTCCTTGCCTGATTCAAAATATTTCACTAATTCCGGCCAGGGGTCTTCCGTGACTTGTTTTAAACCAAGTGAAATACGACGATTCTCACGGGATATTTCTAAAATTCTGAATTCAATTTCTTGGTCCTTTTCCAACACCTCTTTAGGATGGCGTACAACTTTTTCCCACGAAAGATCTGAAACATGGATAAGCCCATCAATACCATCTTCCAGTTCTACAAAAGCTCCAAATTGTGTTAGGTTTATTACTTTACCCTTTTGCACCGATCCAATAGTGTATTTCTCTTCTATTTTATCCCACGGATCCGGTGAAAGCTGTTTAACACCAAGACTAATTTTACGATCATCGATATCGATTGATAAGACTTGCGCTTCAACTTCTTCACCCATTTGGTATAATTCAGATGGATTCTTTATATGCCTTGTCCATGACATCTCTGAAATGTGAATTAGGCCTTCCACGCCCGGCTCAATTTCAAGGAAAACTCCGTAATTCGTCATACTTACGACGTTACCCGTAACGACTGTTCCAACCGGATATCTTTCTTCAACATTTTCCCAAGGATGCTTGGTAAGTTGCTTAAGTCCTAAAGAAACTCGTCTTTTTTCTTCATCATAATCGATGACTTTTACCGTGATTGTATCATCTAACTTGACCAACTGAGAAGGATGGTTTATGCGTCCCCATGAAAGGTCTGTTATATGCAATAATCCATCCAATCCGCCTAAATCTATAAAGACACCAAAATCGGTAATATTTTTTACCCGCCCTTCCATAGTTTCGCCAACCTTAATTTTGCCAAATAATATTTCTCTTTGCTCTTTTAAACTTTCTTCCAAAATCGCTTTTCTTGAAACAACAATATTTTTACGCGCTTCATTGATTTTAACAATCTGGAATTCCATTTCCTTGCCCAGATACTGGTCGAAATCTTTGATCGGACGAACATCAATTTGCGATCCCGGTAAAAACGCCTGAATGACGCCGATATCCACTACCATACCGCCCTTAATACGGCGTACGATAGTTCCCGTTATGTTTTCACCTTTTTCAAAAATATCCTTCAATTCTGCCCAGCGCTGCATAAAATCAGCCTTGGATTTTGATAAAATTGTGTGTCCCTTGCGATCTTCTATTCGATCGATAAACACATCGATTTTTGTACCTATTTCCGGTAATGTCCCACCTTCAAATTCGGTTCGTTCAATTATGCCTTCAGATTTAAAACCAATGTCGACTAAAATTTCTTTTTCATTTATACCGATAACTCTTCCGGTGATGACCTGATGCTCAGAGATATCAGAAAATGTTTCAAAATATTTTTCTTTAATATCTTCACGTATTTCTAACTCATTACTCACTTCTTCGATAGAAGATTGTTCTACAACTTTTACATCTTTGAATAAATCTGCACCTAAGTAGTTTACAATTTGTGGTTCTTTAGCAGCTGGTGTTGCTTCTTTTACTTCTTCAACACTGACCTCAGCAGGTGCTTCAACCGTGGCCTCTTCAACTACAATTTCCTTTGGTAAGGCTTCAGACATTTATTTTTCCTTTATTACTTATTTTTAATGATATTAATAATATTTTCAACTTGTTCTTCAAGTGTCAGATTTGTTGTATCAATCACAATTGCATCGTCTGCTTTTTTCAGCGGTGACATCATACGTGTTGAATCAATTTCATCACGCAATTTTAGATCTTCAATTATTGTTGATATGTTACGCTCAGTACCAAGCGTTTTCAAATCTAATTGACGACGTTTTGCTCTCGTTTCATAATCTGCTATTATGTAAAACTTCCAATCTGCATCGGGAAAAACCACAGTACCAATATCCCTTCCTTCCACTACGCAATCGCTGCGTGATCCCACCAGGCGCTGAATATCGACCATTTTTTTTCTTACATGCGGTTTCGCACTTACAGCACTTACAAATTCTGTTACTTCAACCGATCGAATCGCATTCGTGACATCTTCACCGTTAAGAATTATTGTTTCCTTTTTGTTTACCCACCTTATATCTAAATCCGTAGATTTCAATAATTCACTTACCGACTGCTCATCATTCATATCAACTTTCTGAGATAGAATTGCCAGGGTTACTGCTCGGTACATTGCCCCGGTATTAAGGTAATGTATATTCAGGCTCTCAGCTACCTTTTGGGCTGTAGTACTCTTTCCTGATGCGGCCGGTCCATCGATAGCAATTATCATCATTTTCACTTCTCAATTAGCCTGCGAAGTTAACTGCTCTTGATATTAATACCAATTTGTTTATCGTCGTTAAACCAGTTGAATTATTGGTTTTTTCCAAGGCTATTTTTCTTTAACCCTTCAATTTCAGGATTGGATAAACGACGCCATTTGCCTACTGTTAAATCACCTAGCTCTAAATTACTATATTTAAATCTATGCACGGAAAAAAGACGAAACTTCAAAGCGGAAAATATTCTTCTGATCTCCCGTTTCTTTCCATGTTTCAATTGTAGAATTACTTTTGAACGATTTTTTGTTTTCACTTGTGAAACGAATTTTGCTTTACCCATTTCTCCCTCACCAATATAGATTCCTCTTTCGATTTTTTGGATATTTTTAAAGGTGAGATTCCCTTCAATTTCAATTTCATAGTATTTCGGAACACGATTCCTCGGGTGCATAAGGAAATTTGCCAATTCTCCATCATTTGTAATCAGCAACAATCCAGTAGTATCCATGTCTAGGCGGCCAACAGGAAAAAGACGGTCACCTTTCGGGAGTAAATTCATTATCGTTTTACGACCATGGGTATCATAAATTGTACTTATATAACCCTTCGGTTTATGCAGAACTATGACCTTGATATCACTAACTAATTTTATTTCAGTTCCATCGTATGTTATATGATCAGCTTCAGAAACCTCAAAAGCCGGATCAGTAACAACTACGCCATTTACGGTTGTGGTAGCAGATTGTATAAGTTCATCAGATCTCCTTCTGGAAGCCACTCCTGCTTTGGCGAGGAACTTATTTAAACGCATTAACCTGAGGGGTTTGAACTTGATCAGAGTCAATCAAATCGGAAATTTCAGATATTTTCGGCATTTCAGAAAGGGATTCTAATCCGAAATGTTCCAGATATTTGTCGGTTGTGCTATATAAGATCGGGCGTCCAGGACCTGCATCCCTGCCTTTAATTTTTATTAAGTTTTTGCTTAATAACGTTTTCAATACGCCACTACAATCAACGCCACGAATTGATTCAATTTCATATCGATTAACCGGTTGCCGGTAGGCAACTATCGCTAGCGTCTCCAGCGCAGCTGAGGTCAGCACAAGCCTACCGCTCTTGTGAATTAAACGTCTGATATACACTTCAAATTCAGGCTTCGAAGCAAGCTGATATCCATTGGCAACCTTTAGAATAAAATAGGCCTGATCATTTGTTCTATAAGCGTGGCTTAATTCGTCCACTATTTCATCTAATTTCGGAGGATTCGTTTCAAATACTAAATTCACCTGCGCTTGTGTCAAGGGATCGGATCCGGCAAACAATAACGCTTCGATTATCTTCTGATTATCAGTTCTAGTCATGAATTTGAAATGCTATCTTTTGATTTTAACAGGAGAATTATTTCTCCAAATAATTTTGTTTGTTTTATTTCAATTTGGGATAGCCGCATAAGTTCTAAAATTGCTAAAAAGGTAACAATTGCTTCAAGTTTTGTTTCAATTTTTTTCATTAGTCTTGAAAAATAAAGTTTACCATTTTTGTCAAAATTTGCCAGAATTATCGCTTTTTGATGGTCCAAGCTTATGGGTTCGCGCTGTAACTCATAGGAATGAATAACGGGTTTGCTTTCCATGGCTCGCTTGAAATACAGTGCCAGATCATATAAGGATATATTCTGTAAATATACGCCGGCATCTTCGGGGTCATCCGGAACAGCCATGACCTGATTACGCGGAATGTATTGACTGCGCTGAATGGCAAGATCGTCCAATTTACTTGCCAATTCCTTATACTTTTGATACTCAATTAATTGTTGAGCTAATTTTGTACGAGGATCTTCAAACATTAAATCATCTTCATCCTTATGCACTGGAAGCATCATTTTAGATTTAATACGCATCAGTGTAGCAGCCATATCAACAAATTCCCCTGCAATCGGTATACTTAAATGCTGTATTTCATCGATAGTATCAATATACTCCTTAGTTATTTTTGAGATGGGAATATCGTAAATATCTACCTCATCCCGTCTAATAAAATATAGTAAAAGGTCTAGTGGGCCATTAAAGTTTTCTAAATGTACTTGATACATTTTTAATAAACCAAACCCATTGCTTCACGAATTTTAGCCAGATACCGGTCTGCCACTTTGGAAGCTTTCTGTGCACCATTCTGTAAAATTTTAACTACGCTGTCCTGGTGTGATTCAAGATATGCACGACGCTCCCGAAATGGTCGAAAGAATTCAATCATTAAATCTGATAATTCACCCTTGATCTCACCGTATTTTACTCCCGAAGACTTAAATCTTTCTTCTAATTCCACCTTTGTATCATCAGCCAAAAATAAACTGTATAATTTGAAAATTGGCGTATCAGTACGCTTAGGCTCATCGACCGGAGTTGAGTCTGTTTGAATACTCATGACTCTTTTCTTAATGGTCATTTCATCTGCAAAAATTGGAATTGTGTTGTTATAAGATTTGCTCATTTTGTTACCATCAGTTCCAGGAACCAAATTTGTATCATCCATAACTTCTGCTTCAGGGATGACTAAAATATCGCCGTATATCCTGTTAAATCGTTGAGCAATGTCTCGGCTGATTTCAAGATGTTGTTTTTGATCCTTGCCTACAGGAACTATTTCGGAACCATAACATAATATATCCGCTGCCATCAGTATCGGATACGAAAATAATCCCATGTTTGGTGTAATTCCATGCGCAAGTTTATCCTTGTAGGATGTTGACCTTTCCATAAGTCCAACGCTGGTAACACAAGCCAATAACCAGGTCAATTCAGTGACTTGCGGTACATCGCTTTGAATCCAAAATGTCGCTTTCTCAGGATCAAGGCCAAGTGCTAAAAAATCGCAAGCTGCATCAATTGTCGATTTTTTCAATTTTTTCTGATCTTGAATTGTCGTCAGGGCATGGTAATTCACAATAAAACAAAATAGATCATTTTCCTCTTGATAGCGTATCATCCGCTGCATCATTCCAAAATAATTTCCAAGATGCAACTGCCCGGAGGGTTGAATTCCACTTAAAATTCGTTTCATATTAAACTCAAATTATTTTAGGGATTCCATGAATAAAAAAGGTCTCCAGTCAGACTGCCATTTACTCACAAATTGTTGAAAATAGTGAATACGGTTCGGTCGAATAGGATTCTTGGCCAATTTCATACCAGCCTCTTCAGGAGTGCGGTTTCCTTTATTAAGATTGCATGATGGACAAGCCGTAATAAGATTTTCCCATGTTTCTCCGCCACCACGTTCACGCGGAATTATATGATCAACGGTAAATGGTCCGGATTTTTTTCCACAATACTGGCAAGTGTGGCGATCACGAAAAATGATATTTTTTCGACTTAAGATAACTTCCATACTATTGTAGTGAACAAAGCCTTTCAATCTAATAATGCTGGGTAACGCCAATTCAATTGACGGGGAATGTACTTTATCATTGTACGAAGCCAGAATATCAACTTTTTCAAGAAAATGCATGCAAATTGCTCTTTTCGCTGAGCATACTTCCAAAGGTGCATAATTTGTATTCAAAATCAAAACAGCTCTATTTAAAAGGGAGCCATTGGGAGAAATATTCAAACCGGTCATGATTCAACCCAATGATTTATTGATATGCATAGCTCTAAATGTTTTCCCAGTAATTCTATAAAATCTTCATTTGCCTTGTTGAAATTACTAATTCTTACATATCCGCGAGCATGTATGTATTTGTCTTTTTCGATTGTTATGGCAACATGATCAATCGACTCTCCAACCTTGAAAAATAATAAATCCCCCGGTTGAACAGTAGAGTAATCAACTGCTTCTTGTTTTAAAAATTCTGCTTGGTCAGCCGCATCCCGCGGCAGTTTAATTCCAACCGCATGAAATATTGTTTGAACAAAACCAGAGCAATCAAATCCATAGGGTGATTTTCCACCCCAGGCATATGGTGCACCGATGAATTGCATAGCAATTTTTATGATGCCTGACCGGGTTGGCTGGCATTTTAAACTTCTCAAATGGGCAAATGTTTTTCCTTTTTGACCATCGGGTAAAATGATGTTACCCAAATCTGAATCAGCTATTGTTTGTAGTCGATCACCAAACACAATTGTCCTGATTGTCCGTTCCATTTCAGGGTCTAAAATTATTCCTGTGTTATCCATTACTAAATTTGATCCATTATAGGGCTGTTTTGACTCAACTCCATAAAATGAATTTGCCCAGCTTTCGTATCCATCCCATTGTTTTATTTTGATCCAAGTATCCTTTCGATCAATTATTGAGCACGATTCACCCAGCAATGCTTGTGTTATGATCTCCGACCGAAAGTTTGGTTCGGAATAGAGATTTATGACACTGACATTTACATTAAAATAATCTGTTTTATGACTATTCATATCAAGAAAAACGATGATGAATTTATTGGCTGCTTCTTCTCAGTGGCAAGCAGTAAGAAATTCACATTTTTGACAAAAATCACAGTTACTGTTTGATTATCAACTCAATAATCAGTAATCTGAAAGGTTATTTTACAAATCAATGACTGTTTGTGGAAGGGAAGCTCGTGAAAATCGGGCACAGTTCCCGCTACTGTAAGCGTCGCAAATCATCCTGCATACCATTGCCCATTCGTGGGTGAGAAGGTTGATGATTTTAACAGCGCAAGTCAGGAAACCTACACAGCTGTCAGCAACTGCTTCGAACTTTCGGGTAAAAAGTCGTGAATAATTATTACATCAAATATTTCACTTCCAAAAGACTGATCCTGAGCTATTGCAGGATCACGATTGTCTAGATATAATTATCTTCTTATTTTCGTCGTATTTCTGGTTCCCACCATTGGTAGCAGTCAGGTTAGAGGATATGTTCTTAATCAAGATAATATCCCCATTGGCAATGCTCTGATTCAAAATAGTGCTACCGAAAACTGGACGATTTCAAACAATGAAGGATATTTTTTCATCTCAAAAACACCGCGTTTGGGTGATACTTTAAGAGTACATCATTATGGATATCATAATGCCTATTTTATTTATCAAGATGATCGACCCAAATATATCATATTAAATATTGATCCCGTAATTCTTGATAGTGTAACAGTCCAGAGCCAATTAAAAGTACCGCAAATAGATTTCCAGATTAGTTCAGGTTCCGATCCATTTAACATAAATCAAACACTAAATTCAATTCCCAACGTTTATATCAGGAGTTACGGTGGCAGTGCGGGAAGCAAGTTTCTGAATCTTGATGGATCAGCATCTGCACATACTAAAATCCTGTTTGGTGAAATCGAATTAACCAATCCTCAAAATGGCGAGACTGATCTATCACAAATTCCGACACCTTTTTTCAATCATATTAAAATTATCGATGGATCATCTTTATCGCATACTTCCGGCGCCATGAGTGGCGTTGTTAAAATCGATCCCTGGCAGGATAAATTCGGTTTGACGTTTGGGTTGGGCAGCCATGGATTTTCGGCATTTCATGGGGATTTCCCAATTCACAAAAAAACAATTTTTCTGGATTTATTAGTTGGCTTCTTGAATGATGCTGGAGATTACTCAGTTGATTGGAATAATGAAAAAATCCAGAGGGAAAACAATGGTTTTCTTCAAAAATACTGGGCGTTACGCTTCAGAAAATTATTTGCTAAAACCGGATTTGTTGCCATTACAATTTTAGATTCCTATCAAGATCGCGGGGTAGCTGGGTTGATATGGTCGCCATCTTCTGAGGCTAGAAGGATTGACCGCCTAAGTCTGAATTCAATTTCTTTCGGCTGGTTTTTAAGACGAAGTATTCTGAAAATTAATTACTATACCAACCTTAATGATGAGAAATATTCTGATCCCAACTATTCTATAAATAGTCATCATAGAATAAAATTCTCCAAAATGAGTGTTAATCTACAACGTACTTTTTCAAATGACTCTGATGGTCATTTTATCCTGGGTGTTAAACAGAGCAAACTTTCCAGCACTGATGCCGGCGATAGAGCACAAAACATCTTAGACGGTAGTGCAAATTTTCGTACTCGGCCAGTTTCAAGGATAACATTAAATCCCAGTGTTGGTTTTGAATATATTGTAAACGGTCTTGAAAGAACAACGGCCAGTTTTACAGTATCAGCTTCAAATTCACCGCAGTCAACCATTTCCTATTCAGTTGGCACCGGTTTCCGATTCCCCACATTAAATGATTTGTACTGGGAGCCAGGAGGTAATCCTGATTTAAAAACAGAGCGATCAATAAAGCATTCAATGTTTGTAAAACATTCTTTTTCAAGTCAATTACAGCTAATTCTCAATGCTAAATATCTTAACAGTCGACAGTTAATTCAATGGGTGCCAGGGGCTCAAATCTGGCAACCGCAAAATGTGGCACGAACCAGATCATTAAGTTTCTCAATGAAATCAATTTTCCAATTCAAGCGACTTCCAATACAGATCAGCGGCCACTTCAATTTATTGAATACGCGCGACTTAACTATTAATAAACCACTACGCTACGCTTCGCATTACAGTGGAACAATTGCACTCAATTACGCAGCTGCCAATTTACAGACGGGTCTGCAAATACACTTTAACAGTAGCCAGATAATTAATTATGATTGGCCCAAAGATTTGGTATTAGATCCTTACAATATTGTTGCAGGTTTTGTTCAATACAAACCAAGAGTTTTATTTACGAACATGCGCCTTCAGCTATCCGTTGAAAATATTACTGATAAAAATTATATGACCATATATGGCTATCCTGAACCAGGTAGAACCATAAGATTGATTCTTAAATATGAACATGAATAACATAAACTGAAGGATTTCTTGAAATGAAATTAATTACACAATTAATGATTATTGTAGGCACTTTAATTTTCCTTAACGGATGTTCCATTTTCACAAAATCTAATTCAGAGTCCGTAAAAACAGCTGAATTATACGTTATCTGTGAAGGAAATTTTGGTTTATCAAACTCTTCACTCTGGAATATTAATATTGACGATAACGTAGTGAACGGACCAATTTTTCAAACTCTCACCGGATCGGAATTAGGCGATATTGCACAGTCATTGGCAGTTTATAAAGACCGCCTTTACATTGTTGTTAACAATAGCCATGTATTACGCGTGCTTGATCTTGGACCCGAAATTTCATTTAGTAAAAATATTCAGCTGCCGAATTCCAGTCCAAGAGAAATGGTCATTCAAGATAATTTTGGATACGTCAGCTGTTGGAATTTGGAAGCCATTTTAAAGCTAGATCTTGATTCTGATATAGCTAATTATGATACCATTCCTATGCCTGGGAAACCTGAAGGATTGGCAATAAAAGACAATTATCTTTACGTTTCTATCATCATGAATACAGATTGGTCGAATTCAAATCAGGTTGTTAAAATTTCATTAGCAAATTTGACAGTTGAAAGTAGTTATACCGTAATTGCTGGTCCTGGACCAATGTTATTTTCTAATGGTGATCTATTTGTTTCAAGTACTTATTACGATCAGGCTTGGAATAAGTATGGCGGACTATCAAAAATTGATCTGCAGTCTGGAACGGTTCAAAAAGTGGATTACGGGTCAACAACTGAATTAGTTGGGGATTTATTGGAACTGGATGGTCAAGTACAGCGGGTTACGGGATCGGGTTTAATGCCTGTAAACTCTGACTTATCACTTGATTCAGTTGGAGTTAAAATTGAATTGCAAAATATTTATTCTGTCAATCGCACTGACGATAAAATAATTGTTGGTACCACTGATTTTCAAGCACCTGATTCAGTTAGGGTATTTGATTTGTCAGGTAACTTAGAAATGGAGTTTACCGTTGGTGTTTTACCGGGTGATATTATCAGTGTTACTGAGTAATTGAGATTTAATCAGCGAAGTTCCAAATAATTCTAAATTGGGCAAATTTGCCCATTCGCGGTAAAGCTGCGGTATTTTGCATCCAGAAATATTCTGGACCCAAACCACCCTCCAAATCTTTTACAGCTGTTTCCATCGAATTAAGAATATTTTTTATATCCCAAATTATGGTCATTTTTGAAACAGTGATTTCCACCGATAAATTGAGCATCCAATTGTCATGTAAAATATTATTAACCTGCAGCTGCTTATATGGATATCCATTTATGATATCAAAATCAAAACCTGAACTGCGGTTTAATTTCCCATCCGCACCAAGTCTTATTACAGCTTCCATTTTGTCATTAAACAAGTTTTCAACACCTTGAATTTCTATCAGTGCTCTATCCTGAAACCCGCTAAATCTAGAATTTTGGTTGATTGTATGGCTATAAAAACCTTTCACTCCCCAGCGTCGGAAAAGAGTTAAAAATCCTGAAATAGAACCATTTATTTGATCACCTGAGGCATGGGTTACGATCATATCATTCCCAAATTTGGTAATATCATCGTAATCAAATCCCTTGGAATAAGTAACTGTTGATTTTAAATAGTTGTAATTCCGATTAATGCCACCCGTAATAGTTCCGGTAAGCCATTTTTCCATTGATTCGTTAGAATATTTATCCCAGAAAAGTATGTGCCTAGTTTTCGGTTCATAATCTACTGTTGAGTGAATCCAGAGATCCTGCCTATCGCCCACCAATGTGGATATTGAAAACAGCGGCTCAATATTTTTTCCATCCTGAGTTACAATTCCAACTTTTGCACTAAAATTATTGTAACCGGCAGCAAAATAAATTGTGTGCCAGTCCCGCTTTTTGGCAGTTAATGCTTTTATGTTGAAATCCTGCCAATTAGAAATAAATCCCATGGATAATGAAAGCTGATCTGTTGCTTGGAATGAACCATTACTTTCCCAAAATTTTCGTCCCAGCAAATACTGTGTCCGACTTGTATCTTCTGGTATTTTTACAAAATAATCCTGGTTATGTAGTGAAAAATTGGTGTAAAAATTCCACCGGTTAATTGCTTTAGAATAGATGAAGCCAACCAGGGTATTACGATCATCCTGCGTAAAATCATTTTCAAAGCTGTAATTAAGTTCAACGTCAGTTACATTGTGAGCTACGGAAAATGCAAGATATCCATTATCGATTATTGATTGATAATCAAAGCGGTATGATTGACTCAAAGGAACAGTGCGGCCATCGTTTCGTAAATATTGTGCATTTAGACCGGTATAATTACGCTTGAATCCATAAATGTGAAATTTGCGGCTGGGATCAATGAAATTAAAATTTAATTCCAATTGATCGTATTCATAATCACCACGAAAATAATCAAGACTAGAAGTGACCAGTGAGCTGTCAATAAAACCAGTATGTGGTATTATATAATCCAGCGAGGATAACCTGAAATCACGCTGATAGTCTTCACCAAATCGTTCCGGGAAATAATTGAATGTGCCATCATATAATAATGGTCCGAGGTGCCAATCTTGATTCCAGATCAAAGAACCATTTTTAGTAATAATACCAAATTGTCCTGACCAGTCAAATGGTATTTTCTGGTCCAGGTCAGAAGCTGATGAAATACTAATAAACAGTAAAATCGCGATCAATCGATTCATGCAAGATGCCTTGTAACTAGCGGTATTCCAATACTAAATACTATAGCATTCAAAATCTGATGCAAGATCGTAAAACCTATCCCTGATAAATATAATCCCCAAGTTTGCGGCCAATCATAGCCAGCGCTGATCGGAAAGCTAAGCGTAGTAATAGAATCAAATATTAAAGTCACCATAAAGCCCGTGATAACCAAAGCGGAAATTCTGTATTTATTATAGGTTGATTTAAAAAATACAGGCCGCATCACACCGCCTAATGCTCCAATAAATGCCATGGATCCAATTTGTGCAATGAAAAGGGGAAGGAATAGCAATCCCGATCCCAACGGATTGAGAGCCGAAAATATGAATTCGGCAGTTCCCCCTACTAAAATTCCCCAACCAACACCAAGTGTTAATCCTGAGAGAAACACTACGACCGTTATTAACTCAATGTTTGGCACCATTACTAACGAAAAACCTAAACCAATTGCGACCGCCGTAAACAACGCTGCTCTTACTAGATCACTTAGATTCATCACTGCCTTTGTAAATCGGAATTCGAAAATAATTTCGCCTGTTTGTCCATTTACCAGCTTCAATGTCATCACTAATAATGCTTTTCATCAATTCCATTTTCGCATCAAGATTATCAATTAAGTGTACCAACAAGGCTTCTCGAAATTTTGGTTTTTTGGGACTTCGCCATTCATATTGTCCTTGATGAGACAGAATGATATGCTCGAGCCTAAGTAACAAATCCTCAGGAAATTTTTTGATTTCTTTGGCGGCCTCTATTACCATATCATGACCTATGACAATGTGACCTAAAAAATTTCCTTCATCGGAATATTGCCCTTCCAGATCTGATGTTATTTCAACAAGTTTGCCTATATCGTGCAGTAAAATTCCAGTAATCAGCAAGTCCTGATCTACACTGTAATGCGGCCCTAATGCTAGACCGATTTTTACCATGGATAAAACATGCTCCAAAAATCCTGATCGATAATTATAGTGCATTACTATAGATGCAGGATGCACCAAAATCTTTGATTTGTTTTTTCCGTATATGATTTTGACTAGGTTTCTGAGATAGGGATCTTTTATTTTTTTTATAGTGACCGCAAGTTCTTTCCACATTTGCCTGGGCTCAAAATCAGAAGTTGGGACAACTAAAGCAGGATCATATCCATAACGACCATAAGTTTTTACCGTTGCGTGATTGATGCGATTAATTACTAATTGCAGCTTTTCAAGAAACGTTTCAACCTTGCCTGCCACTGCGACTGCCTCACCTTCAGAAAATTTATCTTTATATTCTGAGACTCTTTCCCAAACTTTGGCAGAAATTTTTCCAGTACGGTCTCTTAATATAAGATCAATGTAAATATCTCCGGTTTTTGTATAACGTAAATGCTTCTCAGTACACAGGTAAAAGCCCTGAATCTTTTCACCATCACTAAATGAATTAATTGTACTAATTTTTTTCATTGCATATATTTCATTTTTTATGTTATCCTAATAAATGCATAACAGCCATCATGATCTAGGCCCAAGTTTATCAGTTTAAATGCCAGGTTATCTTACAAATAATATCACTAATTTAAGATAAATATGCAGAATAATTTATCGATTGAATCTATAAGTTACTCAAGCGCAAAACATCGACGCGTTATAAAATCCTGTCTTGAAAGGTGGTTTTCAGATCCAAAAGATTTGCATCTCACAGCACCAACAATAAAATACCCTTTTAATTTCAATAGTTGGATAAAAACATCATATACAAATGCAGTCACCAAATCATATGTATTAAAAGCAGATGACTGGATTATTGGTTATATGAGCCTTCAATTTCAACCTGACAACAGTTATGTACACCTATTTCATGTTTATATCGATCAGGAAAATAGACAAAAAGGCTATAGTCGCTTGTTGTTAAAAAAGGCTGAAGCAGTAGCAATTGAACACCAAATACCAATCATTACTCTATTTGTAAATACCGAAAATTCTAGGGCAATTGCTATTTATGAGAAAAGTGGATTTAAAAAAATCGATAATGCCAAACGCAATAGTTACAAGATGGCAAAAATCATAGGTTAATTTTTTTCGTCTTTCTGGAGTTGGCTTGGGATAGGACAATTATCACATTTTGGATCTGTTTCTGGAACGTCTAATTGTTTTTTTAAAACTTTTACCACATAGCTCAACGCTAATAGGCCTAATATAATTGCTGTAATAAATTGCCAATCCATCCGGCTATCCTTTCAATAAATCATAATTCTATTATTGACACTTACTACAAAGACCAAATAATTGATGATTATGCCGGGTCAGTTTAAAGCCATATTCGCTGGCAATATTCTCCTGCAACTTTTCAATCTGAGTATCAAAAAATTCTTCTATCCGGCCGCAATTAATACAGATTAAATGATCATGATGGGCATCATTTATTTGACTTTCATATCTACTTCGTCCATCACCTATGTCTAACTTTCGTAACATACCATGCTTTACAAGAACTTCAATTGTTCGATATACTGTTGCTCGCGATACCTTAATCTTATTATTAACGAGTGTTAAATATATATCTTCTGCGTCGCGATGGGTATTTGAAGCACGCAGAACATCCCAAATTGCCTGTCGCTGATGAGTGTAACGCAATCCTTCTGAACGTAAAACGGTTTCTAATTGTGGAAAATTATTAGACATATATTCTCCTTAATTGCAAATGAGTCTCATCGAAATTACATGTCAATGATTTTTATAAAAAGAATATTCAGAATGAAAATGCCAGATCACCAAGATAGCAATTAAGACTGGGCATAATCTATTTTTTTTAAATTTGCATATTTGACAATTAACTTCTTCTTAAGGCCATCTTTAAATACTACACCGACGCGCTGGTTTTCACCAGTACCACTCAAAGCCATTATTTTACCAACACCAAATATTACGTGTTCAATAAAATCCCCCACAGCAAAATCATTAAAAGTTGTAACTGTACGCGTAATGCGTACCTTAGTTCTGCTTGATGTTACTGACACGACTTTTCTAGTCATTGCCGAGGAAAACGATATTTTTTCCAAATATTCTTCTGGTATCTCCCTAAGAAATCTTGATATCAGACCAACGCCATATTCAGTACCCATTCTTCTTCTTTGTGTGGCATACATTAAATATACGCGCTCTTTAGCTCTTGTCATTCCAACGTAGAAGAGCCTGCGTTCTTCCTCCAGTTCTTTATAATTTTCAATTGATCTGTAGATGGGAAATAATCCATCTTCCAAGCCAGTCATAAACACCACAGCAAATTCCAATCCTTTGGAAGCATGGAGCGTCATAAGTGTCACTCGGTTAGTTTGGTCATTCCACATATCAATATCACTTAACAAGGACACTTCTTCCAGAAACTCCTTAATTCCTCCCTCGGTATTCCTCGAAGAAAAAGCATCAATACTGTTAAGCAGTTCAAAAATATTACGATAGCGATCCTGGTCCGTGGGATCTTCAGAATTTTTATAATATTCTAAAATCTTGGTTTCTTCAGCTAATGCCCTAACTAACTCGCCAGCCTTTAACTTGTCGAGCAGTTCATGATATTTATAAACGCTGTCATGAAATGATTTTAGAGATTCAGCCTGCTTTCCTCTAATATCCATTACTGAGGGATTATCAAGAATATCGAACAGTTCCTTTTTTTCTTCACTAGCCTGTTGCACACATTTATCGATCGTTTTAAGGCCAATTCCGCGGGGCGGAAAATTGATCACTCTACGCAGCGATATCGTATCTTTTAAATTCACAATTAAACGTAAATATGCCAGAACGTCTTTAATCTCTTTGCGTTCATAAAACCTTACGCCGCCAACAATATTGTAGGGTATTCCCTGGCGCCTTAGGCTATCCTCCAATGCCCGCGATTGTGCATTTGTACGATACAGTACCGCAAAATCGCTGAACGTTCTTTTATTTAACTTGATTTCTTTTTCTAGAGCAGATACAACGGCATCCGCTTCCTCTAATTCGTCAATCGTCTCAATCAATCCAAGTTTTTCACCGGTACCTTGAACTGAATAGAGTTCTTTTGCTTCGCGATCAACGTTATTTTGAACTACTATTGTTGCAGCATCCAGGATTTGTTGTGTCGAGCGATAATTTTTTTCCAATTTGTAGATACTTGCTTTTGGAAATTTTTTCTCAAAATCCAGGATGTTTCTAATATTCGCTCCGCGCCAACCATAGATTGATTGATCATCATCGCCAACTACACAGATTTGTTGATGTTTTTCAGCTATCTTGCTGACGAATAAAAATTGCGGTTCGTTGGTATCCTGGTATTCATCGACTAAAATGAATTTCCATTGCGATTGATATGATTTCAGAACAGAAGGATATTTATCAAATATTTTCAATGTAAGTATCAGCAGATCATCAAAATCAACGGCATTGTTGGATTTTAATGCACTTTGATATTCCGGGTAAATCGCAGCTAATTTTTTCTCAATAACTGTATTAGCCTTCTTAATAACCCCCTCCGGATCGAGCATTGTATTCTTAAAATAACTGATCCTTGCCTTGGCGGCTTTTGGGCTAATAATATTTTTTGATACACCTAAATTATCTAACACAATTTTCATTAAATCATCCTGGTCGCGTTTATCATAAATTGCAAAATCAGGTGTGAATCTAAGACGATAAATTTCTTTTCGCAAAAGACGAGCACAAATTGAATGGAAGGTGCCAATATTTATTTTCAAATCTTTCTTT
>PVMS01034847.1_pt1 | contig 16910 bp, 11 predicted proteins | sample 1853461 | NCBI WGS metagenome assembly PVMS01 (sample SAMN08582032, study PRJNA380276) | Marine sediment metagenome, whole genome shotgun sequencing project. | isolation source: ocean sediment barecode stripped | collected 2017 | reverse complement strand
CATCTTGGTAAAATGGTTCACCATCAATTTTGATCTCACTTTGTGACATATCGCATAACATGTCCCAATGAATAGCGGATTCATTCTCGCTTCCTGTTTCAGGGTAACCACTTCCGAGAGCAAAATGTATTGTGCCTCCAATTTTCTCATCAAACAGCATATTTTTCGTAAATCGTTGAATGCCATAATTTGTTCCAATTCCCCATTCCCCTAGAACGCGCGCGCCAGGATCTGTGTCAAGTAAGGTGGTCAAGAGCTCTTCACCTTTTTCTGCTTTTTCGGCAACAACTTTACCCCCCTCGAATTCCAGCTGTACATCTACGACCTCCTGTCCTTCATGGATTGCAGGGTAGCTGAAACGAACCCATCCATTGGTCGAATCTTCAACTGGACCGGTAAATATCTCTCCATCTGGGAAGTTATATTTTCCGTCCGCTTCTTTGAATTTACGTCCCTCAATGGAAAACGTCAGTTCTATGTTCTCTCCTTGAATTTCCACCACATTCTTACCGGTCAACCAATCGATGAGTTCTCTTTGTTTTTTTCCTTCCTGCATCCACTTCTCGATTGGATTAGGTGCATTGAGAAATCCAGCTCCGGAAACGAAGTCCTGATATTCGATCAGGCTCATGTCAGCTTCTTGGGCGCTCGCGTTGGTGGGGAACTCTGTGTAGCACCAGCGCAATTCTAGATTTGCTGCCCGCTCTAGAAACACCTTGGTAAGAGGGGTGCTTGCCTTGCGACTTAATGACAGGCGATGGGGGTCTACTCCAGAAAGAGCTCGGGTGTTGAAGTCTGCACCTATCACTAATATGGCATCGAAGCTGTCTACAATTAATTTTCTGACGGGAGAAACGAAAGACAATTGATCGTCACTAGCTAATTTATATAAAAGTTCCTCGCTTCCGGGGAGGCTAATTGTATTTAATACATGTGCACCAGCTCTTACTGCCTCTTCAAATACCGACAAAGCGAGTTCTTGAGCTAAAGGATTAGTACGAATTTGAAATTGATCACCAGGTTTAATTTCGAGTGAGTAGTTAACAAGAATTTCCGCTAATTTATTAATTCTTGGATCGGGCATGATAAATTCCCTTTATTGAATTTAATCTAGAATGAAATTAATTGATTTTACCAGACCGAGAACCAAATCCATCGTGTATAGGTGGCCCAATTAACATGATCATTTTTTCTTGATTGTCACAATTGATGTAGTAATTGTGGTTATTTTATGTTACAGAGTGTTGTTGATAAAGGAGGATTCTATTCTAATACTAAATTCGAGATGTTCTAGCTAGAATAACCGATCTGTAACAAACTCCAGTATTCATCGTTATCTTTTATTGAATATCTGGACATCAATTGATCTATCAGGGGCGGGGGCAAGTTGGGTGGGACCCGCCCTGAATTTATTAAGTATCCGGTGGGGAAAAAAAAATGCCCAACCTGCCTAGTTGGGGGGGACAACCAGGCAGGTCGGGTGTTTGTATTATCCCACAAATAACAAAAATAGGCAAGAATCTTTCCAGATCAATAAATAAACATTGGTCACTCCCTATCAGAATTGACAAGCCAAATTCAAGAATGAATGGGTAAAATTCTCTATAAGTACATATTGACTCATTTGAGTAAATGTTGACCAATTTTGTTTGTAAATGAGGGGTGTTCGATCTGATCAATATTGGTGAATTATTTCTGTAAATCGAATATCTAATATGACGACAGAACAAGCTGATAGAGATAATACTTCCCAGATAAGGTTTAGATTACCCGAACTAAGCCAAGGTAAACGAGCTTTGGTGGGTATCTTGATCTTCGTTCTGTATTGCTTCTTGATCTGGTACTTGGTTCCTCTAATGGGGAGATCGGTAATCATTCTTGCAATAATTCCGATCACAGGATTCATTTTATTATTTGGTTTTTGGGGGAGTATTCTAACAAACTTGAGCACCTTTTTGGTATTCCTTTTATTATTGTACACTCGTGCGGCTGATGTTACCGCAGATGTTGTTGGCCTAATCGACATCATATATATAGTGGTTCTATTTTTTGTGGCCTCCTTGATCGTGAAACAGAAGGAGTTCATACAACGTCTTTATGGTCAGGTCACGAGGTATAGAGTAACCGAAGAGAAATTAATCCACAGCACGGAAGGGTATCGAAATCTTATCAATCGCGTTCCAGTGGGACTCTACCGAACTACTCCGGAGGGAAAAATATTAGAAGCTAGTCCTGCATTGATTGAAATATTAGGTTTCGAAGATTTTGAATCGTTATCAAAAGTAAATATTAATGATGAACTCTATGTCAACCCGGATGATCGGTTACTCGAAGTGGAATTGCTGAAGAATGATGGGGTTGTTCGAGATTATGAGTTGAGGCTTTATCAACAAGATGGGAAGATGATATGGGTTCGTGATAACGTACGCGCAGTCGAGGACAACTCCGGGAAGGTAGTATGTTTTGAAGGGAGTATTGAAGATATCACTGAACGAAAGCAAGCGGAGGCTGCCGAGCACGAACAGCGGTTGTTGGCAGAAGCGCTGCGCGATACGGCAGCGGCATTATCTAGCACCCTCCAGTTCAATGAACTTCTTGATCGAATTCTTACCAATATGGAACATGTCGTGCCTCATGATGCGGCTAATATCATGCTCGTTGAAAATGGATTAGCACGCATCGAACGAAGCAAAGGCTATTTATATGATTGGGATACGGAATCCCGCAGCGAAAGTCGATTTCCTATCGCTGATATTCCTACTCTAAAACATATGAATGAATCCGGGAGTCCTCTCGCAATCCCCGACACGCAAAAAAGCGAGATGTGGGCTGATTTACCTCATACAGAATGGATGCGTTCCTATGCTGGCTCTCCGATCAAGGTAAAAGGAAAAACGATTGGTTTCTTAAATATAAACAGCGCTACACCAGGATTCTTAACCTCAACCAAAGCGGAGTGGTTAAAGGCGTTTGCGGATCAAGCTGCCGTGGCAATCGAAAACGCGCGAATGTTTGGTGAGATACAAGAACATGCACGCCAAACTGCATTGTTGAACGATATCACCCAGACGACATTAGTTGCTCCTGATCTTGGAGAAATGATTCAAATCCTGGCTGATCGTTTAGGTGAATTGATCTCCGCTGACGGGGCGTATATAACAATGTGGGATGAGCAAAAAAATAAAGTTAGCCCCGGTGCAGCTTATGGACCATTAAGAAATAATTACTCGAAGTGGGAAGTCGATCCAAATGAGGTGTCACTCACTTCTCTGATTTTATCTAAAGGTGAACCATTGATCTTGGATAAAAATTCTATAATGTCTTCTTATATAGGAAAATTATCTCAGATATGTACAGCCAAATCGCTGCTTGGATTGCCATTAATCGCCGATAGAAAAAAACTTGGCGCAGTATTGATTACATTCGAAACTCCACACCAATTTACAGAGGATGAGATTTCTATCAGCAAACAAGCTGCCAGAATCATTGCGCTTGCGATTTACAAAGCGCAATTGTTTGATTCTGAGAGGGAGCGTACTGAGGAACTAGCTCGAGCGAACACACTTATCACAGCATTGGGGATTGTAGCTACACAGGTCGAGTTGGCAAAAGCTCTCGACGATATGGTTGAGATTCTTTGCGATGGACTCATCGATCTAGGAATTCACAGTTTGGTGATGTTGCAGGTCAAAGATGAGAAGGCATATAAGATCCATCATCTCTCAGAAAGTGGAATTAATGATAGGACGTGGGATGTTTTATTGGAAATTGATCCATTGGATTATCAATTTTCACCATTTGAATTGGAATATCTTGATGAGGTTGTAGGTCGTAAAAGGATCCTTTTTCTAGAAAATCCCCATGAGGTAATGCTTTCCTGGTTTTCGGAATGTGATGATTTCAGCCAAAAAGAAGTGGAACATGAACTCCCATCCCAGCTGGATGCCCATGGCTTTTTATTACCGCTCTTATCTGGGAAAAAAGTTTTCGGAGCATTACTACTATGGGGTAAGGACATCCAAGAACAAGATCTTCCCGCTTACTCCCTCTTTGCCAGTCAAATTGGGGTTGCCCTCGAAAATGTGAGATTATTAAACCAAATCCAGCAACTAGCTATAACTGATGAACTGACTGGACTGTATAACCGCCGGGGATTATTTGAAATTGGCCGGTTGGAAATTGAACGCGCCCGTCGGTATAAATTACCGCTAGCAGCGATCTTGATAGATATCGATCATTTTAAACGCGTGAACGATCGATTCAGTCATTCTGTTGGAGACCAGGTGCTGAAATCTTTTGCTGATTGCATTAAGAATAATATGCGGGAACTGGATGTTATCGGTCGAATAGGGGGAGAAGAATTTGTTGTTTTACTACCAGGTAGCAATCATGAAAAAGCTCAAGAGACCGCGGATCGATTGCAAAAAATAATCACAGAACATATCACAATGACAAAGATGGGGGAGATAAAGATTACTGTGAGTCAGGGCGTATCGGTCTTAAACGAAAATATGAATGACTTATACGAATTAATCCAGGCAGCAGATACAGCTCTATACATGGCGAAAGAGTCTGGGCGTAATCGTGTAGTTTCATCGCTGGATTTTTTGCAGGAATAATAATTTCGATTTCCAAACATCTAACTCAATTCAGATCATTCACACAATGAAGAACAACTAATGTTGGTGATTCGTTAGTTTATGCGCGATAGATACTGGTTGAAGTCATTAACTATGGGGAAGATGACCTAAGCTAAACTAGTAATGTGAGAAATACGAGAACCCCTTGAGATAACCCAGCCGCGATGAAATAAATCAAGTGAAGTGCAATTTCACCTTGCGTGCGTTTATCAATCATTATGCTTACTGCTAGGAGCATGAGCATTCCGGGAATCAAATAAAAACCTATCGTCCAAGCACCAAGGATGATAAATGCAAATAATAATCCTGAACAAATCCATGATATACCTGACCAGATGGATATCGATTGGTTATTCAGCAGGAAAACAGCGAGAAAACATAAAATGCCAATAGCAATCAATTCGATGAAATACACCCCAGGTAAAGGAAAAATACTGGTTATGCGTCCCCCTGAATGAGTAACTTCGGAATATGCAAAGGTCATCGAAATGAATATGCAGTTGACTCCGGCAAGTATATATAGAGTTTTTTCTAAGGTTCGTTTCCTAGCAATTGGATGGTGTTGATTTCCCATAGATATTCTTTAATTCGGTGGGAGCAATTCTCTTGTCCTGAACAAAAGAGCGCTCATAAACGGGGATAAGATCGTTAAATTCGGGATGGTAAAAAGCAACCATCCAGGAGTACCAGATGATACTGCTTCTTGCATATTTTCCTGAATTTACATCTAACAAATTGTCTTCATAATTCAGGATTCTGGTTCAGTTATTTACGCAGCACTCTGTAAGTAATCACCTGGGATATTCACACTTCTCTCTGTATTAAAATCCACTAAAACAAACGAGTATGAGAATAATAAAAAGATCAGTAATCCAAACATGATGGAACTTGCCGATAGGATTGAAAATAAAATTTGCCTACTTTTGACTCTTGGAATCATGAAGATGCTTAGTAAGATGAATAATCCCCCAAACAGAGATAAATTCCATAAAACATTTACTGCTTTTGGTAATAGTGCATGGGGAGTTTGAAAACCTGTCTCGATATTAACCCTACCTTACTTGAAATAATGGTCCACTCTTTGAATCTTGACGTATGATTTCAATTGACAGGCTGTGAATTCCCTCGGATGGTGTGTAATAATGCAAAATTAGGAGGGCACATTGACCCAACTGGGAATCCGGAGATCAGGACAATATGCTGGCCAGGTTGCATTTTTTCTGTCTTCAGGATTGTTTCTTCAACTCTGGTCAGCATCTCCTCTACCGAATCTGCATAGGGAACTGAGAAGGGTGTCACCCCCCACAACAACGCTAACCTTTTATAAGTCTGTTCAATTGGAGTAAAAGCCAAAATGGGAACCCGCGGCCTAGCTTTAGCCATCAAAGTGGCAGTCCTACCCGATTGTGTGAATACTGCTATCGCAGTTACATTGCGATCGTGTGCCAGTTCCTTCGCTGCCTGGGTAATGGATAAGGCATCATCGTGAAAATCTTCGTGCCTACTAATCAAACCGGCTTCTCCAGCGATCAATTCTCCTTTCCAATGCCCCCATTCGCCCAAATGCTCTTCTGCCTGACAAATTATTTTGTGCATAGTCTCAACAGATCTCACCGGATACTTTCCGACCGCAGTCTCGCCGGATAACATGACTGTATCTGTACCGTCAAAAATGGCATTGGCAACATCTGTAGATTCAGCACGGGTCGGACGGGGATTATCGATCATTGATTCCAACATTTGTGTGGCTGTGATCACTATCTTCGCTTGCCGGTTTGCGGCGGCTATAATTTTCTTCTGTGCAATCGGTACTGCTTCCGGAGACATCTCAATTCCTAAGTCACCCCGGGCGACCATGACCCCATTTGCAGAATCGATGATTGCCTCTAAGTTTTCGAGCGCTTCTGGTCTTTCCAACTTCGCGATGATGGGGATTGATTCTAGATTGGGTTGGATCCGGGTGATCTCATGCCTCAAATTTTCAATGTCACGGGGTGTGTGCACGAATGACAGGGCGATGACATCAACCCCATGCGCTAATCCAAATGCAAGATCTGCGATGTCTTTTTCGGTGGGGGATTCTAGTTTTAAATTCGCTCCAGGTAGATTGATACCTTTGCGTGACTGAAGCTCTCCACCGATCTCTACCCGGGTGAGGATTTCTTGATCATTTTTACCAATCACCATTAATTCTATCTTGCCATCATCGAGTAAGATGCGACCTTCCGGGAATGCGAACTGGGTGAGACCTGGATAGGAGACAGATACAATATCCTCGTTTCCAATTAAGGATTGGATTGTCAAGATCAATGTTTCTCCTGAAACAAGAGTTGCACCTCCGTTTTTGATCTCACCAACGCGAATTTTTGGCCCTTGTAAATCTTGGAGCAAACAGATGGGAACATCGAGATCAGATGAAACCTTTCGTACTCGGGGAATCACTTCACTGAATTCATCATGTGTCCCATGGGAGAAATTTAATCTGAATACATTGACTCCGGCATTTATCAAATTTCTGATACTGTCTTCTTCCCAAGTTGCTGGGCCTAATGTGGCGATAATTTTCGTCCGACGTTTCATGATTTTCTTTTCATCGAGAGATATTAGGGCAGTTAAGCTGTTGATCAGGCAGAGTCTGAATATGTATCACTCAGGTGGGAGTGATCTTGTCGACTTAACGTGGTTGGTCACTCAATCATCGTTAATACTGGGAATATTCGCTCCAGCGCCCAGTCTACCGTTGGCTTGTCGATGATTAAAGGCGGTGCAAATCGCAGAACATTGCCATGGGTTTCTTTAGCCAATATACCATTATCCTTTAGGGCTTCAGCGAACCTGCGTGCGCCTCCAGCTTCAGATTTTAATTCAACGCCGATCAGCAATCCTTTTCCTCGAACTTCCTTTACGTATCGACTGGGGATCTCTGCTAACCTTTCTTGAAAGTATTCTCCGATAAGATCTGAATTCTGTACCAAGTTTTCGTCGGTGATAACCTTTAATGCTGATCGAGCAATCGCTGCACCTAATGGATTACCTCCAAATGTCGAGCCGTGATCGCCCGGTTTAAAGAGGTTTAGCAAATTTCTGTCCGCGAGTACAGCGGACACTGGGTAAAAACCACCAGAGAGAGCTTTTCCAATAATCATCACATCTGGTCGCACGGATTCGTGGTCACAGGCGAATAATTTTCCTGTCCGACCTAAACCGGTCTGAATCTCATCTGCAATCAAAAGTACATTGTTCTGAGTGCAAATCTCACGTATATCTTGCAGATAGCCATCTGGAGGGACGATTACACCAGCCTCACCCTGGATGGGTTCGATCAATACAGCTGCTGTGTTTGGGGTTATCTCCTCAGATAGTATACTTGCATCCCCGTATGGGATTACATTAAATCCGGGAGTGAATGGTCCAAAATCATTGCGATAGGCTTTCTCTGAGGAGAATGAGATTATGGTCACAGTACGACCGTGGAAGTTCCCTTCGCAAGTTATTATCTCTGCCTGGTTGGGAGGGACTCCCTTCACCTGGTAAGCCCATATACGTGCCAACTTGATCGCGGTCTCAACAGCTTCAGCTCCGGAATTCATGGGTAAAGCCATCTCGTAACCGGTGAGATCGGAAAGCTCTTCATAGAAATGCGGAAGCTGGTCGTTGCGGAAGGCGCGTGAGGTTAGTGTGACTCGCTGAGCTTGCTCAACAAGAGTCTTGAATATTTTAGGGTGGACATGACCTTGATTTAGAGCTGAGTACGCGCTCAAGCAATCCAAATACCGCTTACCATCGACATCATATACCCAAACTCCCTCCCCACGAGTGATGACCACATCAAGTGGATGATAATTATGCGCACCATGTAAATCCTCTATAGCAATGTAATCTGCGGTTTTCATCTATTCACTTTTGTATTCTTTTGTGTATTAGGTTTTGAATCGCTTGCAGTATATCATTAAAGGTCTTGGTGAAGATATGCTAGAATTCGATCTATAGGATTGCAACATGTCACGAATTAATGAAATGTTTCGACTGTTGATATAATGTGAAGTACTATGCATTTGGATTACTGAATTGAGAATTAGAATGAATTTGGAGGAAGGAAATGGCGCGAAAGATTCAAGTTGTGATCAACCCTGGCTCTGGTCAACCCAAACCCATATTGCATACACTGAACCAGGTTTTCCGTCCTGTGGGCGTGAATTGGAACATCTCGTTAACTCAGAAAAGCGGTGACGCAGAGCGTTTCGCCCGGGAGGCTGTGAAAGCAGGGGTTGATGTTGTCGCAGCTTTTGGCGGTGATGGCACTGTCATGGAGGTCGCCCGTGGAGTGATGGATAGCGAGGTTCCTATGGCAATCCTTCCTGGAGGCACTGCTAATTTGATGTCCGTTGAGCTAGGTATCCCAAAAGATCTAACCAAAGCAGCGACCATAATCGCAAGTGAAGATAGCCCAGTGAAATCGATCGATGTTGGTGAGATTGAAGGATCATTTTTCTTATTGCGCGTAGGTTTGGGGATTGCTGCTCGAAAAGTGGAGATTGCGGATCGGGATTTGAAAGATCGGTATGGCATATTGGCTTACTCTATAGCAGCTATCAAAGCCGCGAAAGATGCAAAACAAGTGAAATATAACTTTATCTTGGATGGAGAGGAGATTGAGGCTGAAGGTGTGACTTGCCTGGTTGATAACGCAGGTAATTTTGGGGTTTCAGGATTTAAAGCGCACAAGGATATCAGTGTGTCCGATGGGTTATTGGATGTTATCTTGGTACGAGATAGGAGTTTTCAGTCCGTTATGGCATTTGGGAAAGGAGCTCTCGAGTCAACACCAAGTTCGGATTCATATTTCCACTGGCAAGCCGAGGAAATATACATTGAAACTGATCCCCCACAGAGTATTCAAGTTGATGGCGAAGTGGGTTGGCAGACACCCGTATCGATAAAAGTCGTTCCCCAGGCTGTAAAGGTAATAACGGATAAGTAACTGCCATTAATTGTTGGTTGAAATCTATCTTTAGCTGTCTAAAAAAAGACGGAAGCATTTACAGCAATCCCGTCTTTTTTCATTTATTAAGGTAAATGATAAAGTGAGTCTATGCGATTCTTTGATTGGAAATACTCTGAGTTCTCAGCCAGCTAATAAGAAAGAGTATCCCCGGGATCAATACCGGCAACAAGATCAATGGAACTACATATATACCCCTCCCGCTACCTCCGAAGGCAATGTACATCACATAATTGGCAACAATGCAAATGATGCACAGTACACTGCCAAAAACCTCCCAACGCCAGGCGAGGGCTAATCCAATAACTGCGAGAAACAGAGTTATAGGAATAAGGTTCTCGTACCAGGGGTAAGTTCCTATCAAACCTGGATTCATCCAAGCCTCAAGGAACTCCATGATTATTACAAATGTGCCCAGAATGATGATAACAACACTCCAGGAACGGGCGATCCTGCGGAATCTGTTGGTCTTCTCTTCGTAGCTCGATTCAATTGTCTGCATCAAAGCCTCCCTAGGTAAAAACCGCTGATCAATTCCAGCGGTTTGATTGAGGCGGGAAAGGGGTATACTGTTGAAAATAGAAAAGCTAAACCGCCTGGATTATATTAGTTTGGTGATTTCATTATAGCATAGTGATCTCTCGTTTGTGTATAATATCACAATCATAACAGTGAGATTAATTTTAGAGGATATTGGAACTTTCTTAAAGCGAATGTATAATATATATACAAAGGAAGGAGGTGCTATAGAATAGATCCACGATAAACCCTTTCAGTTCACATACTAACTGACCAGATTAGATCCAAACAAAGGAGTTTGAAAATGAAGAAGAATAAAGCCTTTTCGCTTATTCTATTTGCCGCACTGCTAGGTTCTGTGCTGCTCGCTGCCTGTGCGCAACCAACACCGGAGACGATCATTGAAACGGTGGTTGTTACGCAAGAAGTCATCGTGACAGAGGTTGTCACCGAAGAAGTTGTTGTCACCGAAGTGGTCACCGAAGAAATCGAGGTACCGGTACCGTCGATGACCTTGGTATTGGATTCAGAAATGTTTTCCCCTCCTGCTGAGCAGGAGTTCTTCATCAACGAAATCCTGGTTCCATTTGAAGAAGAGACCGGGATCACCGTCAGCTTCTCGATCGTTGAGGGTGCAGCCATGTTCGACCGCATCACGGTCCAGCAAGAGACCGACCATGTCACCACCGATGTCATACTGGCATTCAATGGTCGCTTCCCCTGGTATACAGAGGCTGGTTATGTATCTTCGCTCGACGATGCAGCAGATATTCTTGAAGATCGCACGATTTTGCCAGCTTTCGATGCCACTGCGATGGCTGATGGTGTACGATATTTTGTACCGATCAGCGCAGATGTTTACCTGACCATCGCCCACAATAATGCTCTCGATTACTTACCTGCAGGCGCGGATATGGACTCCCTGACCTATGACCAATATGTCGAATGGGCGGTCGCGATTGCGGAGGGGGAGGGTGAAGGTAAAGTTTGCATCACAGGTATTCCGCAGAAGATGTTTATCTACCAGTTTGGCACCTCCGCACTATCCTATGGCTTAAGTCCAGCCGGAGAGGGAGAACCAGCTTTTCCGAACCTCAATTCCGATGCTTCAGCTGAGTCTTGGGGAAATTGGGCAGCGATTGGTGCAGCGGATGGATTTGTACCCACAATATTGAGTATTGATAACTGTACAGATCCTCTGATGCGAGAGGAAGCCTGGTTAAGTGTTACTCACAACGCGCGTGTTGGCCAGGTTTATGCCTCTAATGAAACACTATACACCGTTGGCCCGGCGCCAGTTGGTCCATCAGGAGTAGGTACCATCGCAGGTGCACATGGCCTGGGCGTTGTTGAAGGGACTGCGAATTATGACGCAGCATTGCAACTGGTTGAGTACTTGACCCGTCCGGATATCCAGGTAAAGATGAACAAGGGCACCGGCGGCTTCGTCCCAGTTGTGGCTGAAGCGATCGAATATCTTGGAGATGACCCAACTGATGAGATCATCATCAAAGCTTTGATCGTGCTCAACTTTGGTATCCCTTCCTACCTGCCTGTAGCTGACTTCCAGGATTGGGGAGCAGTCAAGCAGCTATTCGATGATGTGTTCGTCGATATGATCCTTGGTGGAGATGGTACCGTCGATCAAGACTTGTTGGATGCAAAACAAGCAGAGTTAGATGCATTAAGGAATTAGAACAACCGGGGGATTAGATAAATGTATGATCTGAAGAGCCGGGGAATTAATTTAATTTCTCGGCTCTTCTTCTAACGTTAGTAAAGGAGCTGGTGATGGAGTTAACCAGGCGCAGACAGCAGAACCGATTTCTGGGCAAACAATTATTGCCTTACCTGCTTGTAATCCCCACGCTAACTTTTTATGTCCTGTTTTGGTTGCGTCCTGTTCTACAACAGTTTATTGACAGCTTCACCGATGCCTCAGGCCTATTCACACTGAACAACTTCCGCCTGGTATTTTCCGATCCTGAATTTGGAATAGCATTTGGGAATACCGCAATCATTGTAATCTTTTCTGTAACCATAGAATTCTTTCTGGCCCTTTTCCTGGCATTGATGATCAACCGGAAATTCCGCGGCGCCAGTATCTTTTTATTCCTGGTAATGATCCCCATGGCGCTACCAATGGTCTCGGTCGCGGCAATGTGGAAAACTGGATTGACAACCAATGGTTGGATAAACAGTTTGTTGATGTATATCGGTTACCTAGAGACAGGGGAAAGCATTTATTGGTTGGCAGGATCACGCTGGAAAATGCTGACATTGATCATCATAGTGGATGCCTGGCAGGTCATTCCGTCTATGATGATTATTTTGTTGGCTGGATTGCAAAACATCCCTCAGGAGACAGAGGAGGCTGGCTATGTTTTTGGGGGCAATTACCTGACAGTTTTACGAAAGATCACCCTTCCCATCCTTGGCCCGACAATTCAAACCGCGGTGATTCTACGTTTGATAGCCGCGATCCAAATCTGGCTGATTATCACCGTCCTGCTCGGGTTCTCAAGGGTACCTGTTCTTATTGAACGAATCGTTTATTATGCGAAAGAAGTTCCACGTCTAGATATCAGTCCACAAATGGTGGCTGGCTATACTATTATTGTTACAGTAGTTGTATCCATCGCGGCGATATCTTACCTTAGAGTGTCCGGAGCGTTCAGCCGGCAAAAAGCGGAGTTGGAAGATGAGCTCGCGTAGGAGACGTTTCCGCATTATCAAGGGCATAAAATCAACCTTGTTCTACCTTCTGGTGATCACAATCGTCCTGGTGATCATTTTGCCGGTATTCTTCATTGTGTCGCTATCCTTCCTGACCACCCATGAATCTTACTCCTATCCATTACCTCTATTGCCGGGATTGACATCGAAATTTAAATTGACTTATGGTGAACGGGGATATTTATTAAGCGTACAAGATCGTGTTTCCGGGGAATATGAGACAGTCCTGGATACAGATGACTTGGAAAAAAATGTCTGTCTATATGGAGGATCGATTAGGAACCCCGGTATCGATCCCAGAGTTAGAAGAGCAAATTGCCAGGTTATCCAACGAAGACCCGGTGTATTTCTCAATGAGTACCGATTTACTCCATAACTACAAACTTTTCTTCCTGATCACACGCGATGCGGTGCCTTCGCTGATCCGTAGTTTGCAGATCTGTGCGCTAACGGTAATTATCTCTTTGTCTGTAGGAGGAGTGGCAGGTTATGCATTTGCCCGCTACCTGTTCTACGGGAAGGATATGATGAAGTTCAGCGTCCTATTTGTGCGCATGTTTCCGGCCATCGCGATCGCCATCCCAATGGTGATCATCCTGGCGAGAATGGGATTCTATGATCGCCCCATTGGTTTAGCTCTGGTTTATTCAGTTGGGAACATCGGCTTGACGACCTGGATCACTGCGAGCATTTTTATGGGTATTCCCGAGTCTCTCGAGGAAGCGGCGCAGGTATTTGGGGCCAATCGGCTGCAAGCATTTATCAAGACCACCTTTCCCCTGGCACTACCCGGCTTGGCGGCTGCTGCGATGTTTGCCTTCCTTGGTGCCTGGAACGAAACGGTATCGGCGCTGATTTTGACACAATTCAATCCTACATTTTCCGTCGTGGTTTACCAATCACTCGTTGGCGCCACTGGACAGGTGAACCTGGCCGCTGCGGGTGGTATGGTTATGGCAATCCCGGCATTGATTTTTACCTTCATAATCCGCCGCTACATCCAGCAGATGTGGGGTGGGGTTACGATTTAGGAGGTTATCTGATGGCAACATTGACATTTGATCATGTAACCAAACGATTTGGTAAAGTTGTCGCGGTGAATGATTTCAGTTTGACCGTTGAGGAGAGTGAATTCTTGGTGCTGCTGGGGCCTTCTGGCTGTGGGAAGACCACCGCTATGAGGATGGTGGCCGGTCTGGAAGATGTGACGGAGGGAAGTATTTTCATCGATCAGGAAGATGTCACCTTTCTGCCTCCCAGAAAACGCAATGTCAGTATGATCTTCCAGAATTATGCCGTCTGGCCACACATGACTGTATACGAGAATATTGCTTATCCACTGCAGCTAAAGAAAGTACCCAAAGATAAGATGGATGGTATTGTGCACGATGTCGCCCGAATGGTAAAGATTGATAATTTGCTTAAGCGTTTACCATCGCAATTATCTGGAGGGCAGCAGCAGCGTGTGGCTGTTGCCAGGGCGCTGGCAGTTGAACCGAAGATTTTCTTGATGGATGAGCCATTGTCGAACCTCGATGCGAAACTGCGCGGTTCGATGCGCACAGAACTCAAAGCCATCCATGCAAAGACGGGCGCTACAAGCGTATTCGTCACCCATGACCAATCTGAGGCGATGAGCATGGCGGACCGCATAGTCGTTATGAAGGATGGCGGGGTCATTCAGGTTGGTACACCTGATGATGTCTATGACAAGAGCGCTACTGTTTTTGTAGCTGATTTTATCGGTACACCTCCCACGAATTTCATCAACGTGGAGAAGAAAACCTCGAATGGGGTTTGTCGATTAATAAATCCCCATTTCGAGTTAGATTTAGAGCAGGGGTGTGATGAGCATGTGCGATCTTATGAGAAGCGAGAACTCATTCTAGGTGTGCGCCCTGAAAATATCAATGTCGTGAGTGAAGACAAGGCTTTATTTTCTTCCGAGTGCGTCGTATCTGAGCCTCAGGGATCGCATCAGATCATTGCGATCGAATTTGATGAGAGTTATATCAAAGTTGTGACACCAGCCCAGCCGAAAATTGTCGCTGGGGAGATCATTCATCTTAATTTTAAACAGGAGACATTGCGCTTTTTCGATCCAGAGACAGAATTAAGCATCGATCACCCAGGTGATGATCAAACTTGACCGATTATCCGCTCAACCAATATTAACCCCAAATCCAGAAAATTCATGGGAGGCTGGGGCAGTTTTTAACTGCGCCGCAGTCTATAAAGATGATCTGGTGCACCTCCTGTACCGTGCCACGGATATCACCTCGGCTGGATCAAGGGGCCAATATATTAATAGTCTTGGGTATGCAGTCAGCAGGGATGGTGTCAATTTCAAACGATTCGAAGAGCCCATCCTGAGTAATGATGTGGAACAGGAGGCTCGAGGTCCAGAAGATCCCCGCATCGTCGAGATCGATGGATTATTTCATATGATGTATACGGGATTTGGTGGCAGATTCTCTGGGGATTATCGCATCAGCCATGCCACATCCTCAGATTTGACTTCATGGACAAGACAGGGGATCCTACTAGACGAACCCAATAAAGACGCCTCACTATTTCCAGAGAAGATCAATGGCTTATACGTGTTACTCCACCGCAGACCTCCAGATATTTGGCTGGCGACTTCTGAAGACATGTCTGAGTGGCACGATCACAAAATCGTGATGAAAGCTCTGCCCGAATCTGAGTGGGAGAGTGAAAAGATTGGCATTGCTGGCCCTCCAATCAGGACCAGCGAAGGGTGGTTGTTGATCTATCATGGCGTGAGCAGTTCTTACTGGTATCGATTGGGAATCGCATTACTGGATTTGGATGATCCTACCCAGATAATTGCCAGGCAACCGGAACCAATTTTAGAACCTTACCTGGATTGGGAAAAACATGGTCATGTGCCCAATGTAGTGTTTAGTTGTGGGCAGGTTTTGATCGATGATGTTCTTTATGTTTATTATGGAGGCGCAGACACGGCGATTGGTGTAGCAAAGATTGATAAGCAAGACATTCGTTTTAGTTAAACATGTTTCATGACATCCGCTGGACATCGCAAAAAATAGCCAAATATCTCGAATTGATTGATGCTCATATATATCGGCTGCATGAACCGTTGCCTGCATTCCGCTATTTTCACCTGGATGGCCAAGATGTAAAATCCTTAATTGCTCCCAAGTTTAATGACCGTGACTGGGAAGAAATCCAGGCAAATTCGAATTGGGGTGGACCGAATATTAACTTTATCCTGCGGACACAATTGCAAATCCCAGAAGATTGGGAAGAGGATCAAAATCTCGCTATTTTCCTGCCAATCGGTATCGCAGGAGATTTCAGCCATCCTGAGGCAATGGCTTACATAAATGGTCGACCAATCTCTTCGATCGATCGTCACCACCAGGAGATCAAACTCCCAAAAGATATATGGGAATCGGATCCCCTTCTCCTCGCTCTGCATGGATGGACTGGAGGTCTTTCAGATGGTCGGCAAGCATCCATTCAAATGGGAAACTGTGCACTAGTAAGCATCGATCAACCAACTCGCGGATTCTCTGCATTGGCACGCGTCGCCCTCGCTACAGCTGATCATCTCGATGAAAATGATCCAGTGCGCTCAAACTTGTACAGCGCGCTGAACAAGGCAATGAATTTCCTCGATACCAGGGAACCGCTGGGAATAGGTTTTTACGAGAGTATCCTGCAGGCAAACCAAACATTGCATGAGGGTATCGAGGGTTCTGGCGCACCGTTGGACGTAGATATCACGGCTGTTGGTCATGCCCATCTGGATGTGGCCTGGTTGTGGCCATTAGGACAAACCAAGCTCAAAGCGAGCAAGACGTTCTATACCGCTATCCGGTTGATGGAGCAATATCCTGAATATCGTTTTGTGCAGAGTCAAGCCCAATTATATGATTTTATTCGTATTGAATACCCCGATTTGTTCAAGGTGATTAAAGAAAAGGTAAATCTCGGACAGTGGGAGGTCATTGGTGGAATGTGGGTTG